>OHNZ01000008.1_pt1 | contig 269895 bp, 252 predicted proteins | sample 1569761 | NCBI WGS metagenome assembly OHNZ01 (sample SAMEA3879562, study PRJEB24766) | human gut metagenome | biome: human-associated habitat; feature: feces | place: USA | collected 1985/1987
GTCCTCCCCATCCTGCGCCCATGGCCTTTTGATGACAGCTTCTATCTTCCTGTCATCCAGCCGGGCCAGATTGGTTCCTGCCCCGGTCCCTTTCGCCACCTCAAAAGCGGTTCGGTAATACTGCTCCCCATAAGCCTTATGCAGGTAATCCGTCATACCCCCCTCGAACTCCGTTGATAACAGCTCTGCATGCTGCTGCATCTGGAGCTTCATTGCCTCCAGGTAGGATATATGGTGACGAGCGGATGCATTCTCCAGTTCCTTCATCCAGCGCTGGTCAACTGCATTTTCCTCTCCGGCTTTTATGTAATCCTCGACCGTCCACTTGAACTCCTCCAACTCATTCTTCTTAAGCAGCTTCTTGGCACCCGCATAACTGATGTCATTGTTGTCTGCCAGGCGCTGGTACCACCGACCAATGTCCATCTGGATACTGTTGGTGGCTCTTATGTACTGGCGCTGGACATCCTTGTAATAGGCTGCGCTGCGCTGGTACTGGTCATCCTCCAGGGAAGCCATGCGTTTTCCCCAATAGTCTGTATTTTTAGCCGTGGAGCACACCTCCTCTCATTGCTTTTCATTTTCTTCTGGTCTATAATATCTTTATCAGGGCTACCCAAACACTAAAGAACGAGGACTTTACGCCAATTCTGACGAAAAGTACGGAGTAAGAAAAGGAGGTTTCTATGCGCCTAAATTCGGACTGTATCCGCAATATTTTAATTACAGTTGAATCAATAGAATATGATACCGCTTATTCAATGTCCGAATTTTGTAACAAACTTCCTAACTATTCAGAGGACGAGTTGAACTACCATTGCCTCCAGCTCATCGATGCAGGATTTCTTAATGCCACAGCAATAAATATAATGGGACACACAACACCGCGGGTATGGAAAATCTTTGACTTAACCTATCCAGGCCACCAGTTTTTAGCTGATATACGTTCTGATACTACATGGAATAAAACCAAGGTTATTGCCAAATCCGTTGGTTCTGAGTCTTTACATGCATTAAAAGAGATCGCTGTTGGTGTAGTCACCTCTGCAATACAGAGCCAACTTGGTCTACATTAACCAACATCGTCACCGTCAACTTCGCTGGCTCATTTGACCCGGCGGAGTTTTCTAATTTGTAATCTGTCACATTATTAACTTCTATCCCATCCAGGAAAATCTGCTCCTTCTCATTAATACAGACTGATTTAAGTCTCATCCCCTTCACCGCCTTCCTCTTCCTCCTGTTTTCCCTGCTGCTTGAATGCCTGCTGGTACAAATCTACCTTCTGCGCATTTTCATCTTCTTCCCTCTTCAGCTGCTTTTCTTCCTCCTCTGCATTTTCCACCCATGGATGATTCTTAAGAATGGTCTTATGGGAGATGACGCCCGTGCTTTTTGTAGCGATGTCAGCCAGTTCCGATTCACTCCGGATAGCCGTCCTGGTCCATGTCTGCGTTATCTGCTTACACTCGGCCCCCAGATGATGACATATGGCCCGTACCAACCGGCCAAACCCCAGCTTAAACTCCGTCTCCATCAGGCCCGCCTTCAGCTCCAGAAGGGAGTACAGGTATTTCAGCGCTTCCCCGGAGGTATTTCCAAACTTCTGCGGATCCGGATCCACACCCATTCCCTGTTCAAAGATTGCTTTCCTGGTAATCTCCAGAAATTTCTCTCTGGCCTCTATCGGAATACTGATAGTCAAGGCCTCCACACCTCCGCTCCCTCCAGCGCCGTCAGTCTCCACCTTAATTGCCTTGTATTCTTTCAGTTCCGCAATGAAAGACTTAAGGTCCTGGCCCCCATAGTTAGTCAGTATAAATATGATTTCCTGCGTGTCCTCGAGGTCATTTAAAAAGCCGCTGAATACCTTGTCATAGGCATCTGACAGCAGCTTTATATTGGTTAAATCATCTGTGGGAATATTATTGTTATAAAATGGGATGAATGGCACCTCTCCAAAACCATGCTCAAACACATTCGTCTGCTCCACACTCTCATCCGGGGAGCCGGTCAGCTCATACACGTTATACGACTCCAACCCTGTTTCAGAAATGGAACTGCTTTTCTTTTTATACACATAGCATTTTTCTGCCGTCCAATACTCCCACACATAGATGGCCTTACCGTCAATAACATCCCTGGTTTTATAGTTCCGCAGCACGGCATCCAGCTGGCGGTCCAAGTCCGCGGAATAGACTGGGATAATCTGCTTTGGGTCAATAACCCCGTACTTCCATTGCCCATCATCATCCTTCCAGTAGTGCAGCCACGCCACCTTGCAGTTTGAGGCCTTTATGCATAAGTCCTTGCATACCTTGGCGTATTTATCCCCCAGCAGGTCTGCTATCTGCCTATTCGCCTTTTCATTTCCTACATCAAACAGCGGCGGCGCTGAAAACATATAAGCAGCCTTCTGGTTGACCAGCAGGCCGTGAAAGTTCCGCGGTATCCGGTTATCCGCATTTCTCAGCGGGTCATTGTCCCGGTTCTTCCCTATACCAAAAAGAATATCATTCTTATTCTCATAATACCGTTCTGCCGCCTTGGACTCCCGGACAAAACGTCGGTGCCCTGCGGAATAGCTCTTTATTAGTTCCTTTACAATATCAATCGTCATGGCCTGTGGCATCTCACCACCTCCTTTACTTTAAGACCGATATGCTGCCTCCTTTGAGGTCTGATACCTCGTAATCATCCAGTCCATACCAGATAGCGGATAGTGTATGGGGGTCAATATTGAATTCATCCTCAATGATTTCCCCATCCTTATCCACGGCAAATGTCAATTCCTTCAGCTCATTGATGATGTTCTGACATCGGTCTGAGCATACAATACTCCTGAACCGCTTGACCTTTTTGGTGTACACCTCCCGGGACCCCTGGAACTTCTTGCAGGGCTTCATCCGGAATCCCTGTTGTTTGTAATATCGGATTGCCTTTGGTTCTGCGCAGTCAGCCTTTATAAGTATGCCCTTCCATTTCTCTATGTCTCGCGCAATCTCCGGGTCTGTCTTATCTCTGGAATAATATTCGTCATACAGATAAAGAATTTTATTATCGTGGTCTATCATCATTCGTACCACAGCATTGTAGGAGGTCACGAAACCAAAGTCCATTCCGTTCTTTTCAATCGGATTGGTAATCCCCTTCATGCATTCAGCAATTTCTCTTTCGGTACGTACTTCAAACTGCGGGAACACCAGCCTTCCGTTAATACCAAAGCGCCCTTTCCTGGCCACCCGGTACAAGTCTGGATCATGCTGCTGCAACTCGTCCAGCTGCTCGATGTAATCCGCCGGTACAAAGTAGTTGTCATCCACAGTGCTGTGGTGATAGTACGTGTTGCCGACCACCATTATTCGGTTCTGATACAGTTCCTCATCATCCAACACCTTGTAGCCGGCTGCCTTGTCCTGAAAAAAATACTTGTAAACCCAGTTGCTTTTGCTCACAGGGTTTGTGGACAGAATAATGTGATTGCTGAGGGTCGGATGACGGAGACGTCCCAGAATCTCCTTGAATCCCGCATACTTGACTTCGGAACACTCCTCTATCCAGACGATACTGACACCATTCAGGGATTTCAGCTTTGCCGGCTTATCCATGCCTTTGAAGATGATGCGGCTGCCGTTCCTGAAGCGCACCTGCATCAGGGACGTGGTAAACGTGATATAGTCTGTCACCTCCATGGCTTCGGCCACTTCCATCAGAAGGTCATAGCAGGAATCCCGGATGGTATCGAATACCTCGCGGACCACCAGGGCCTTGCGTTTCTCCTCCAGCAGCTTCTTAATCAGCTTCACGGCAATATGGTAGCTCTTAGAACTGCCATAACCGCCAACAGTCAGATATATCTTATGGTCCCAGTCATGGACAAAATCAAAGAAATGGTCATTCAGAGAAAATTCTACCTGCTTGGTCTCAGCAATCTTAACTTCCATACTTTTCACCCGCTTTCTTGAATGTTATCTGGATCGGCTTTTCTTCGTCCTTCTCAACCTGGGACTTCAGAACTGCAATCCGCGCCTTCTGCTCCTCACTGGCCAGCTCCCAGTTTTTATGTAGCAGCTCATCATACTGTTTGATAAGACCCTCCAGCGTTTTCTGGGCTCTGGCCTGCGCCTGCAGGAAATTGCCATGCTTATCCCAGGCCTGCTGTACCTCCCAGCGCTCCTCCGTGACCGTCTCCCCATCCTTATGGCCCACCTTCTCAATGGTCTTATCATCCCGGTCCCTCACATACATGATGGACTGCGCCCGGATGATTGCAGCATAAGCTATCTGCACCTGGTCCCATAGGATGTCCAGCGGGTCCGTAGGCATCTCCTGGATAATGGAAACGGTCTCCTCAGGCAAGTACTTGCTAAAGAAACCGTATTTTTCTGCGTTCTTATTCTGTTTTGGAGCCCCATGGCCAACAGCATTTTGATTACCCGCAGGAGCTCCTTTATGATTAGTAACGTTACCTTTCGCATTTGGTAACGTTACTTTATCCCACTTGTCTTGATTTTTCCATTTACGAATCTGTTCTTCTGATACCTGCAACTCAGCAGCTATGTCTTTCAACTGGCGTTTCCGTCCACTGTCCAGCCATAGCTGCAGCGCTTTGTCCCTGTTAGGGCTCCTGGGTCTTGGCATAATCACCACCTCTTGTCATGGCATAATAAAAGCACCTGCAGGTATCCGCAGATGCAAAAACTTATAAATGTACATATTTTGCTTGGCATATACGTACGTATATGCTATAATTAAATCATAGAAAGGAGGTGAACACATGAAAGACTTACCAAAGAAAATCAAAAAGCTCAACAAGTTGTGCGACCAACTCATTGAGCTACTGGTAAAAGCATACATCATCCTACTGGTGATTGAAGCACTTACCAAAATCGTTTAGGGATTGGGGCGCGAGCCCCTTTCCTTCCAACAATATTATACCACAAGTCTTTCATGATAACAATGCTCAAAAAGAAGCCAATATTAGGCAGTATCCTTTTAGCATCAAAACTGCTGGTAATTATAATACTTTTGTATTTAATAATCAGCAGTACCATCCAATTTATCAAATATTAGGAGGCCCCACATGTCTGAAGATAAGAAATATACATCTCAGCAAAAGCATCTACGCACTAAGTATGTCCGTTTTCCTCTTGACTTGAAACCAGAGGTCCTGGATGCATTCAAGGCCAAATGCGACATAATGGGAACTACTCCCACAACTGAAATAAAAAAATTCATAAACAACTTTATTTCGGAGGATGAGGCGGCCGATTAGGCTGCCTTTTCTTTGTTTGTTTTGGGGGATGGAAAGAGCCGCCCGGAGGTGGCCCCTATGCACATCTTCTACTTTTCATTAAAATGTTCCTTATACATATCAAGCAATTCCTCTTTATGCTTCGTACTTAAATCCACTTCTTCTTTTACAATTCTTTTATATTCGTTCACACCGTCCGCTCCAATATGTTTTAAACAAACACTTTCTAACGCCGTTAATCTATATGCATTATAAATTTGTTTTAGACTATTTGACTCACCAGTTTCCTCGTCACTGTTAACAATGAAGAAAATTTCCAAACAGTTTCCAATTAATTTTACTGAATAAAATAAAATGAAAATCACAAGATATGCAAAAATAAAAGCCACGAAAAGAACTACTCCTATATTGTAATATAAATCACTCAATGAGAACATATAGGCAAATAAGAGTCCTAAAATTGTAAAAGCTATCACGATACCCAACAGATAAAAACTCAATAATATTTTTTCCAATCTCTCTCTTTTATTAACTTTTGATATCTTTTGTACAACCTTTTGTGATATTACACCTGTTAAAATCGCCAATCCTGATACTGTAAAACCCAAAAAACCAATAAGTGCAATCGAAATATCTTTTGTTATTGTAACAAACATATTATTAATACTACTAATCTCACTGTTTTTTATCATTACATAAAGAATGACGCAAAACAAAAATGCCCCGTAAAATGCAATATTACATTCTAGCGAACTTCTATCGAAACAGTCACCTATTTTTCTATATTTTTTAATTTTTTCAAATGATGTATCTTTAATCATGTATTATTCCTCGAATTAGTTTTCCAACAAACCCAATTATAAAACTTCGAGCTTCTTCATTATATTCATATTTTCCCAAATTTTCATCCACTACCTTTGTGTAAGCCGCATCCTGGTTAGAACTTACAATTTGTCTTCTTCCCGCTTGATTTGTACCATATGTTGTAATATCCCCATACCCCCTAGATACAGCTTTAAATATATCTTGCATATATTTTGATTCCATTTTTAAAGAGCTTTCACAATTATCAACCGACATCTCTACACGCATTTTATTTGCATTGGTATTTTTACAATCCTGGATATACTGTAATGAATTTCTAAACTCTATCAAATCCTCCTCATTTGAATTCGGAGGAATGAGTGTTGCTTTAATGGTCTGAATGCTCTTTAAATTTTTGATTTTCTCTTGCAAAACAGCGTTATCCTTTTGCAAAAATATTTCAAATCTATAACCCTTACTGTTTTGATTAAGCAAAAAATTAAATGCGGTAGTAAACTGGTTATAGCCAAAAGACTGCCTTTCAGAAAATGCTATCAACTCATTTTTAACATCAAAATAGAAATAGATGCTAACATTCTCTTCGTTATATGTTGGCTCCAATCTACCAGAGTCAGCTATACGTTCTGTTGGCTTTCTAAAGTTCCTAACCATCTTTCCAGTAATTAATAAATCGTCTGACTTTTCTAATTCCTTTAATTGGTAAGTGGATGCCTGACGAAATTTTTTTACATTTCCCATTGAATCACGATATTTTGAATTGGATGTTGAGCTATATTTTTTTTGTTCATCTAATTCATCATAAATTAATTTCAAAACATCATCAATACGCAGTTTACTATCATATACATCAAAAATACCAGATGTTAAATTGATTTTTGCTAAATACATTATCGACATATTTATTTCTCCTCGTTTCGACGTTTTTCTTAATTATACCACACGCCGAATGGAAAGAATATACAAATATCCCCCTCCCGATTTTACAAATCTTACAAAAACACATCCATATCTTCTCTTCGTAACCAAAGTATAGAACATATGTTCGATAAAGTCAAGGGTAAAAATAAAAGGACACCCTATTTCTAGGATGCCCTAATTGTATCTGGAAAACGTCATGGGGGATAAAACCAGATACCTCACCGCTTGTGTACCCTGCGGCATTGTCCCGTAATGTACAGGTCTGTCTTATGAGGGATTACACAATACCGGTTAGTCAGCCACCAGGGTGTGATACCTGGCGGCCGTTGCTTAAATGTGGGAGGATGCTTCCGCCCTCTGGCTTCCGCATGATAGCATATTAGCACTTTTCATCCCAACATGAACCGACATTTTCAATTTTCCTCAAAAAATCTTTTATTTCGCTGCCAACAGCTGTCCTCCGTAAACTTAACCCGCCTCTTTGGGAACATCCGGTTCATGGCCTGTGCCACCTTCCACCAAGGCAGGCCATCTATGTAATACAGACGGAACATGGTCCGCACCTCGCTCTTTGGTATGCCCTGTATATATTCCTCCGCCTGGCAGGTCAGCTCCAGCAGTTCCGCCTCCTTACGCGCCAGAAGCTGCCTGTACCGCTCCCTCAGCCGCTGCTTCCGATAATGCTCCGGCACGGGGTATCCCGTGACCTTAATGCTTCCTATCGTCCCATCCCGCCTTGTCCCCTTCACCGTATCTGATACCTGGTGCGGCTCCTCCAGGAACCTGTCCAGCTTCTGAATCCGTCGCCTTATGTCCTTTATCTCCTCTTTCATCTCGCAATACTGTATCAGCACCTCCTTGTCCATCGGCATCACCTCCTCTTCCGCTTATCCCTAGATACCACAATCGGTATTCTGCCCAAATCGTACCCGCATCCCTTCAATACTTGCGTCACCCTGTTCCACTCATCGGCTAGCTCTGACGCGTTCCTGTCCTCCACCCTCGCAAAGGTATATCGCTTTTGGTACAGGATACCCACATCACTGTAATGCTCTATCTGCTGCCGGTGCCGGATGCCCAGCATTACCATCAGCTCCGCTGCTCTGTACCGGCCGTCATAATGGCCACAATCATACAGGTCATAGTACACAGGTCTTGATGCCACGTACAATCACTCCCTTGGACGGCCGGCGCAGCTCCGGGACCGGGCACAGGCTGGTGTACATATAGGCCGGTGCCGTTTGGATGCGCTCCTTGATGGCCTCGTCGGCCTGGGCGGCCAGGGCCTTGCTGCGGTCGATGCGGCTGACCTTGGACTGCTTACTGCCTTTCTTTCTCATAGACACCACTGCCTCATTACATCTGTTACCACCTTTAGGAGCTGTACTGCAAGATTCAGTCCTATATAAAATCCTGCTCCTACGATGATGCCAAAGCTGTACCATTCAAGTACCTTTTTAATACACTCCTTGCACATCTCCTGATTCTCCTTTCGTATCAAAGTTTCAGTTTGGTTCATCATGATATTTCAATGCCTGGCCGCAAGTTGGACAGAAATAATCATCATCCTCAACCACATCTGAATCACATACCGGACAGAGGCACTCTGCTTCATCACCAGCTGAATAATATGATTGATATGCTGGTGTCCACACCACCATTCTCGGCTCGCTTTTGTCTTTTAAATACTGGACTTCTCCTGGCTCCAGGCCGGTATCCTCATAGGCTTTCAATCTCTCAATTAATTCGCGGTATGGATTACCTTTCATGATAATTGCGGGCAATCCAGTATCACTTGTGGAATAAGCCAACAGTCTGCCTTGGTCATCAACCTTCGTTAATCGTTCCATTTTTACCTCCTTCTGAAAATTTTAAAGTTGGCGGCGGCCGGAGTCGAACCGGCACCCTCTTACTTTCCACCATGGTCTGTCCGGGGAGTTGAACCCCGCCCTGTGTACCACACACCGCCACTAAATGTTAATTTAGTTCTCTCTTCTGTTCCAAGCATCTATACTTTCTTTTTTATCCATATCCGTTGCAGTTCCATCAGCAAGCACTTTTGCAAAACTCACTCCTGCACCGCAGTTATCACAGCAAAACATATAAAAACCATCTTCATCAAGTTTTACTTCTTTGCCACAAAATGGACATACCTCCAATTCTTCCATCTTTGTTCCTTTCTCTCAGTGATTTGTCAAATAACGATTATGATATCACATTCCTATTACGCTCTCCCGGCATGCATCCAAAGTGTATGTGAAGCTCCGTTCGCCGCCTTGTCTTGATATACACATGATCCCCGCTTATCTCCTGTCCGCACTGGCTGCAGATATAGACTGGAGATTTCGGTTGCTTTTTTTCTTTTGCCTTAATAGCCATGATGCTCCTTCCCGTACTTCTCTCGTTCCCTGGCCTCCAGCTCATCCATGAACCAGTTGACAATTGGCGCTGCCACTGATTCCTCTTCCATGGTTGGGACAGGGCCTTCCCACTTCCTGACCAAGCGGGTACCATGCCTCAGCTTGATGATATGGGCCTCGCTCTGCAGGATATCCCACTCCACTGAGCCCCTTAATGGAACGTTATCACGCCACTTCATCCAAAATAGATTATAAGTTTCATTAAATATGCTTGATATTTCCTTATTTGTCATACAATTCACCTTGAGTAACCTTTTTTATGGTTCCCGTAACCATCTGTTTCGCCTCATTGGATACCGCTCAAACCCGCATAGAATAAGGCTTTATGGACTACAGTAACCAAAGTAACCATATTTTTTAGGTTCCCTTACGCGCGAGGCATTTTTATATCAACATGTGCATAAAATATTTTTTCTGTATATAGGTGAGTGTTTTGGATGGTTACTTGGTTACCCGGCCCCAAAAAGCCCGCGAACCCTCTTAGAATCTAGTTTTCTGCGGTAACCATGCCTTGGTTACTCCCTTGCTTCCAATCAGTTAAATGGCAGCCTTTCCTGGCTGTCATCCTCTATTTTCACAAATCCATTCCTGTCCGTGTTGTCATTTAACTTGAGAAAAATGCACCGTATCTTATTCCCATTGAAGCTCTTCACCTTGTCCATCCGTTTCCCGCTCCCTTCCACCTGGATAATGCCCTTCCGGTTCGCCCAGGACAGGAAAGATGTACGCGAAAACCCGCCTTCCTTGCACAAAGCCGTAAAGGCCGTGGCGTAGATGATGGCATATCCATTCTCAATCGCGCCCCACTTTTCCACGTTCTCCACCTTGTCATCAAACCTGGCCGGATTCATGGCCACCTTGTCCAGGACGAACTGGTAACATCTCTCATTATCAGAAAGCTCATTGCGGTCTATCAAGACCTCCTTGGCCTCCTCCAGGCTTATGTACTGGGCATCCTTAAATAGATAATCCGTTGCCAGTTTGTCGGCTGTCAGGATGATAGACAGGGACAGGCTCTGCTTCTGCATCTTCTCATCATCAGCCAGTAGTTCCATAAATCCTTGCTGGATTTCTTTAATCCTGGTAACCCCAAGGTCTTTTATGACATCCACAAACTCTTTTCCGGCAAACCCATAATTCCGTTTTACAAACTCCGCCACCTGACCAGGGCTGGTAAATACATTCGCACCACATTCAAGCTCCAGGATACGGTTGATTGCACCGCCCTGGGTTACATATGAGCTCAGGGGCCGTTCCCCATTTGTTAAGATACAATTCTTCCAGTGGTTCTCTCGGTTCAGCCCCAGCTCCTTGTTGGAACGGGTCTTTCCTTTTCCGGAGCACAGGTCATACACCAAGCCCTCAAAGTTATCTTCAATCTTCCGGTTCTTTTTGGATGAGTCGTCCAGTATAAGAGGCAGGTTATTAAGAAGGTCACAGATGGCCTCCAGGCCTACCTCTGTCCCCTTATAATCCTTTATATAAGCACTCTCGTCCGGATTGGCCCATATGGAAGCCGCTACCATGGTTGCCACACTTTTTCCGCCTTCCGATTCGCCCCAAAGGTCTACAAAATACGGCAGACCGCCCAATGGATAAACTAAAACACTGGAAAAAGAAGCTGCCAGCATAAATTTAATTTCTATCCGGCCAGACTTTCGGAGCCCTGATATATACTCATACCATCGGTTCCGGTTTCCCACCTGCGTGACGCTTTCCGATATCTGACGAAATTTCGCATCCCCATCAAATACAATATCGCTATCATAGGGCAGGAACCCGCCCCGTATCCACCCCAGTTTGGATGTGGAATACTGCACTGCGATGTGTTCCTCGTTTGCGTTCTCCACATCCGCCAGGTACCGCACCAGGTATTTTGCGTTCTCGCTGGTGACCGCTATCCCACGGCCTGACAGGCTCACTATCTTATTGGCGGACGTAACCATGGTCTTAGGCACAATGATTTCGTCCCAACGCCCGTTGCGTTTGTAGGCCAGCTTTATCTGCTCCTCCCCAGTCTCCAGGTTCTTCAGCCGCTCAATGGGCAGGATTGGATGGTAGCAGGCCAGGATGTCCGTGTATCCCGTGGTGGGATTCCGAAGAAATATCCCTCCCTCGCCGGCAATCCACTCCTTACACTGCATCCGGTCATAGGGTCCATCAAAATTGGTCCATTGCTCCAGCGTGCAGGGCTGGTTTTTCTTATCACGTTCCCGGCGCCGCATCTCCCGCTCCACACGTTTATAGGCCTTGACCAGTTCCTGGAACTTCTTTTTCACCCCCAGCTCTCCGGCCCGGTCCTCCAGTGACAGCAGCAGCCTTGACTTGTACAGCTCGTCCTCCTGGTCAAACACTTCTGTCAGCACATCATCCGACAATACTGTTTCAGCCGTCAGCTCCTTCAACGGCACCATGCTACCACCTCGCTTCCAATCCGCTTAACTCCGCCTGCACATAGAGCTGATACTGCAGGGCATTGTAACAGTCACACCACACATCACTTAGCGGCTCTGAACGCTCCATATAGGCCCGGTAGACGCTTATGAGCCTGTTGTTCAGCCGGCGCTTCTCCCGTTCCCGGTCCGCCTCTTTCTGGCGCATCGAGCGCTGTTTCTGCGCCCGGTAAACCGCCAGCCGGCTGGAAAATGTCGGCTTCTGATATTCCCCGCCAAGGCTCATGAATGCCTCCTTGAAGGAGACCTCATCCATCCTCATGATAAAATCAAAGATATCACCATGCGCGCCGCAGGCATGGCAATGGAAGTCCCGGTCATATACCTTAAGGGATGGTTCCCGGTCTCCGCCATGGAAGGGACAGTGGATGAAGCCGGCACGGTTGGGCTGGAACCCATACCGCTCCACCACATTCCTCATGCTGTATGTTGCCTTAATTTCCTCACTGGTCATGGCAATCACCGCCCAGCAGCTCTATGATCCGTTTCCCAGTGTCCTTCTTCTCGCAGAACAGGAACCGGCAGCCATACTTGCGTTCAAATGTGCATAGAATTTTATAAAGCTTATCCCCGGTTGTAGCCTTCGTCTCCCGCTCCATCCATCTGCCTGTATGCGGATCCTTATATCGTTCTACCCGTCTGGGATTCCTCCACCATATCACATCCTCCAGGCATTCAATCCCCCGGCCGTGTTCACACAGAATGATGATTTCAATTCCATGTTCCCTGGCCCGCAGAATTTCATCGCGGAACCGGTTATGCCCCTGGCAGACGTTCCCGCACAGCTCCGTCAGGTCCTGTTTCCGGTCTATAATCAAACGGGGGTTATCATAGTTCATATAATCCCCGACATATAACTTTGATACGAAATGGTCCACACCCTGGCGGTCAAACTCCGCCACAATCTTCTGGATGGCCCGGGCCTTCTCGCGGCTGTCAATCTGTATATTCAAGCAATCACCTCTGTCTAATTAAACGGCAGTCCTTCGTCCTCCACTCCATCAGGAATGTTCATAAACCCATCGCCAATCGCACCGACAGGGGCCTGTCTCTGAGACGGAGCTGCCTGCGTATAGCCGCTGCCTGTATCAGATGATACGTTCCTGCTGTCTGCGAATTCCTGGTCATCCAGAATGACATCTGCGGTATATACTTTATGGCCCTCTTTATTCACATAGCTGCCTGTCTGAAGCCTTCCGGAAACAAGGACACGCATTCCCTGACGGAAATACTTCTCCGCAAACTCCCCGGCCCTGTCAAATGCAACGCAGTTAATAAAATCTGCCGCCTGATCGTTGTCCTGGTTCCTGCGTCCTCTCCGGTCCACTGCCAGCGTATACTTCGCAATCGTCATGGAGCGCTCGCCCTGCGAATATCTGATTTCCGGATCCCGGGTCAGCCTTCCCATAAGAATCACTCTATTCATTTTTCGATTCCTCCGACTCCTTTTTCTTGTATAGTTCCAGTTTTCCCATACAGTCCTTGTACTGGACCACGTTCATTTCCGCTATATCCTTAATACTGTACATCTTAAGGATCTTCTCCATTTTTAATCCCTTGGCACTGTATTTCTCCACCAGGGACTTCACAGACTCAATCATGGCCGGGGTTACTTTATCCACCCCTTCGTTCTGATCAGGCTGTGATGTGGATATTCCATTCTTTGCCCCTGCCGGCTTCTCAGTTTCCTGTTTTCCGGATGTCTTTGCGCTGCCCTTTGCGCCCTTGGTGGACGTCTGCCCTTTTCCGGCTGTATTATCCTGGTTGTCCGCATCCTTCACATCATCAATGCAGAACAGGCCATTCAGGGCATATTTCCTGGCATAGCTGCTGGTGCTCCCTGTCACCTGTGACACATCCATTCCCTTCTTTTCCTGTTCCTCCCTCGCATAGGCCGTGTTCTCCACGGTCTCGCCAGATTCACAGTCCACAAACCGGGCCGTGGCCCTGATGTAATACCGGTCCCCAATCATAACCAGCTCGTCTCCGACCACCAGCGCCGCCTTTACCTCCTGAAGGAGGGGCTTGGCCGCCTCCTGGATATCCTCACAGTTCCGGTAATAGTAGTTTCCGAACTTGTTATACTGGCTCTTAGGCGCTTTCAGTCCGGACTGGACATGCTGCAGTTTCTCATATACATTCATGTTCTACGCCTCCTTATCATATACAATCCGGTCCAGGCTCTGCATGATAATCAGGCTGGCAATCTGCTTCATTGACATCTGGCTTTCATTATATATTTCCACCAGGGCGTTATAGGCCTCCGGGGTCAGCTTAATGACCGGCTGACCTTCCTGTACCGGCTGTCGCTTTCTTGCTGGTATATGTATCTTTCCGTCATTCATTGTCTGTATCCCCTTTCTGTTCTTTTACCGGCAGGCGCAAAATGGTTTCCTTAATCTGATGAATTACTGAACGGGACTCCATATCCAAACAACCGGATTCAATCGCAATTATCTTTCCCAAAAGTTCCGTCCTGTCTATCAATATCTGCTTCATTCCTCCAGGAACACCTCCGCTTCTATCAGTGCCGTCTCCTCCAGCACCCAGTCATACATCTCCTTCTTCTCTGTACTGGCTGCCTCGCCTGCCCGGCGGGCCATCCGCTCCCGGAAGAGGAGCCAGAGATGATGGTACTTATCTTCCATGCTTACCCTCCTTCCCGGCCATAATCTCATCAATATGTTCCAGCATGTATGTGTTCGCCCCATCCCGGAAGGCTTCCATGAATTTCCCCATGGCCTTACAAGCCCCCTTCGGCTGCTCATCATTCAGTTTGATTAACATATCCTTGACGGACCGGGCCAGTATAGTCACAGCGTCCCGGCGGCTCATCTTATCAGCAAGAGAAATGTTCTGTATGCAGTATTCCGTACCAATCAGCGATTCCTCCGTCTGTTTCACCGCAATAACAAACACTGCATTGCTTTCACTAATCCGGATTTCCTTCAGGCTCCCTTCAAAATCATGACTGATTATTCCTTTTATCATCTTGCAATCTCCTTTTAAATCCCTTATACTAAGGGTGAGCTAAACTATTTGTCCATGGGCCTCTTGCGGTTGCCGCCGCTGGGGTCCATCTTCATTTCTTCCAATATCTCATTACTTGCTGCCTCGGCCCCCGCCTCAATCCTATCTGCGTTACCGGTCATAACGACACCAGATTGGACCATGGCCTGTATGATGATACCTTTAATAACTTGTCTCTGTATTATCCTCATCTCCTCTCACAGTCTCACGCCCATGGCCGCCGCCATGACCACGATAGATACCATCCACATCCCCAGCAGCCAGATAACCGCCGATACAATCCATTTAGCTGCCATCATGATTGGGCCGTCTCGGCGTCTCCTGCGCTGTCGGAAGGTCACCATACGCCTGTGCCCCATGATATTGGTCATCACCGCGGTAGCCGGCCCCACAAAATCCACACGCCAGCCAGGATACTGGACCGCTGCTCTGGCGCGGATGCGATGCTCCGCAAATGTTTTAGCTCTCATTGGCTTGTCTCTCCTTTCTATGCTTGTCCTCCATGGCCGCCCTTAGGCGGTCTTTCTCTTCCTCCGAAATCCCAGTGGAAGCATCAGATTGTCCTGCAGCGCATAGGCAATGCGCCGTTTTTCTTCATCCGTCAGTGATTCCATTGGAACATCCTGGCCATCAATTTCTATGTATTTGAATACTTTTAATTTCTGCACTATCACCACCCCTCCCTGATAGATTGTATGCGGTACCGGTTGTACTTGTTTCCTTCCTCTCATAGTCCTTGCACGGATACCACCGTGTCCGTTCTGGGCACTGGCTATGCCGGCGGGTCTTGCATGTCGCGTTGATATGTACTGCCTCCCTCGTTGCGTTTTATCCCCCTCCTTGGTATACTGTACTTACAGGCGTTGCAGCGCCGAGTACAATTAAAAGGTAGGTTGCTACATATGAAAAACTGTTTTATTGTTTGCCCCATCGGAAATGAAGACACCGAAACTCGTAAACGTTCAGATTCTCTTTATAAACATGTTATCTTACCCGTATGTAAAGAAACAGGTTTTGAAGCAATTCGTATTGACAAAGAGAATACCACTGGCTCCATAACCGAAGAAATTTTCAAACATCTTAATGAGGATGATTTAGTTATTGCTGATTTAACTGAAAATAATCCGAACGCATTTTATGAGATGGGGTACAGGTCTGCTTTGAATAAGCCATCAATACATCTCATGACTAAAGATTCCACAATACCATTTGATGTTTCTGCCATCCGTTCCTTCTCATACGATTTGTCTGACTTAGATTCCGTAGAAGAAGTAAAAGGCCGTTTGATTCAGACAATCAGCAGTATGAATTTTGACCAGGCTTTATCTGAGCATGAGTCACCCACGACTAATAGCCTAATCAACACTCAATTGCTACAGGAAGTTTATAAAATACAAGATAGCATTGCCAAACTAAGTGAAACCATCGAAGCAAAAGATTCCGTTGCTGTTTCTGTATTGGCTGACAAACTAGCAAGTACAAATACAAAAACTGCTGATACTGTTTTGATGGAAACTTTATTGCCTAAATTTTTAGAAAATCCAGAGCAGATGCTCAAGTTAGCTGAATTTGCAAATAAGTTTCCCTCTAAAAAATAGCATCTTTTGCACTCTGATATAATGTATCGAGGAAATCCGATAAATTTTCCTTTTTAAGCTCTGGAGAGACATTTTTTAGGTGAATTTCTACCGAAAGTGTCTCTCCGCTTTTATCAAAAGTCAGTGACTTCTGTATACCCTTACATGTTTTTTCCTCCATCCTCTCTCACCTCCTTTTTTATATCAGCTCACGTTTCGTGTTCTTTTTCATTAAAAAAAATATACGGAACACTCTTCTTATAATACCTCGCTATACGCGCCTTTGTAGGGTCTCTCGGTACCCTCTTTCCCGCTTCGTACATTGCCAATGCCGATTTACTTATATCTAATGCATTCGCAACTTCTTCCTGTGTTCTTTTTCCTCGAAGCGCAATTAGTTTTTCGGCCATTGCCATCACATCCAATTCCAAGTTATCACCTCCAATCGTACACGTTTTGTGTACGATTACACTATACACGATACGTGAGCGATTGTCAATCACTTTTTGTGAATATTTATATTGATTTTTGTTCACGCATTGTGTATAATTAAAACTACAGAAAGGGGTGACCAAATGGCCTCATTTAAGGAGATGTTAAAATACTTACGAGTCAGAGACAATTTATCGCAAGCTGAATTGGCTGATAAACTAGGTGTTGCCAAATCAACAATAAGTATGTATGAAGTTGGAAAACGTGAGCCAGATTTTGAAACATTAGAAGCAATAGCAGATTTCTTTAACGTGGATATGAATTTTTTGTTAGGGAAGGACGGGTCAGAGAATGACCATTACTACCTCAATGATGAAACCCGCGAGATAGCCCAGGAGGTTTTTGAGAATCCGGATATGCGCACCCTGTTTAAGGTGGCCCGTGATATCCCTCCGGAGCGTCTTAAGGCTCATATTGAGTTTATGAAAAGCCTTAAAGAGCAAGAAAACAAGCACAACGATGAGGGTTGCTAACATGAATAATCCATTATTAACTGAGGCCATCGGCGTATACCTTATAGATATGGACACCGCTGTGGAAGAACAGGTTAATTATAACGAGGATGGAAGCTTCTCTATTTTTGTCAACGCCCGGCTTAGCTGTAAACAGCAGATGGTTGCTTATCAGCATGCACTTATGCATATCGTACAAGCTGATTTCAGCAAAGAATGTGCAGATACAATAGAGAGCGCAATGTGATTAAATAGCCCATGGCTTTTAATATAAAACAAATGAAGAGAGGAATATGAATATGATTTGTCCACACTGCAATGAAGAAATTCCTGACGATAGCATCTTCTGTTCATCGTGCGGTAAACGTTTAGAACCTTCTCCCGCCGAAGTCATCCCGTCAGATACTATCGTATGTCCTAATTGTGGAGCTTATAATTCAAAGGATTCTAATTTTTGCTCCAATTGCCGCACTCCACTTTCTCAAACAGCACTAACGAATCTGAAAGAGCAAAGTGAACTTCAATTACAGCAAGCACAATTAAAAATGCAAGCCATGGCTTTAAAAGCACAGCAAGAACAACTCCAGCTTCAGCAACAACAATATTCGTCAATGGCTAGATGCCCTCGTTGCGGCTCTACATCATTATCAGGAAATAAAAAAGGCTTTGGTATTGGAAAAGCTGTTGTTGGCGCAGCATTAGTTGGGCCACTCGGTTTAGTCGCTGGTAATATTGGAGCAAAGAAAGTACAGGTTACCTGCTTGAAATGCGGTAAAAAATTCAAAATATAGGAGGGTATGAAAATGTATTGTAGAAAATGCGGATTTCAATTTGAAGGGAAATTCTGTCCCAAATGTGGAGAACCGATAACATCTACGTCTGCAGAAGAATCTGCACAAAAACCTTTAGCAGGTAGATTAGATGTTAACGGAGCTGAAACTCCAACCATTAAACCACCGTTTTATTCACAGACCTGGTTTATCGTATTAATGATGTTTTGTTGTTGTTTTCCTGTTGGTTTATTTCTTATGTGGAAATTTAAAAAGTTCAATAAACCTGTGAGAATTATACTTACTGTGCTTTTCGCACTTGGTATCATAGTGGCAATAACAAACAGTGGTAATTCCTCTACTGAAAAAAGCACACCTTCTGTTTCCAAAGAAACTGAAGTAAATAATATAACCGATTCACAACCGACTGAAACCGAAAAAGAAACTGAAAGTACAGCTGTTGATAATCGTGACGCTGCTACCGAAGCAGATAAGCAGATTTACGATATAATAATGTCTGCAGAAGCAGATTATCAAACTCTCACCAAAATAATAAGTACTGATGGCGTGTCTATGGTGGATTTATATGATGCATCTAAGACAGCTGAAAATAATTTTAGAATATATTGGGGCAATATTGATTCTGTTAAATGTGATGGTATAAAGGAATATAAAAAGGCGGCTAAAGATTATATTCTCAATATGCAATCCATTGCATCCTCAACGAAAAAATATGTAGATAAACAAAAAATCCAAGATTTATCTGATGCAAAAGCAGGTATAGAAAACTCAACTAATTATGCAATACTAGTTGTTGGAGCACGCTTAGAATTTTTAACTTCGTCCGGATTTAGTGATGACGAGGCAATGCAAATTATAGCCCCTGAGTCTGAGGCCGTGACAGAATAACTAAATCTCTATACATAGTAAATAAATAATAAATCCCCAGGAGCTGCAAACTCCCACGCTCCTGGGGCCACTCATCTTGACAAAAATATATTTACCCGGGCAGCCGGGAGGGCGTGCGTGCCATTCGTTCTGAGTCTTGACAGGAAGGATGGTTGCTTATGAGTACATATGAGGAATTTCAGATTATATTAGGCGTTGCCTTGTTAATCGTTGCAATCCTGAACATGAAAAATAAGTAAGCCGCCCTGCTCCTTGGCCGGATGGGCGACTTACTAAAGTTGTTATAATTCGCCAGGACGGATAGGCTTAATCTATCTCCCGGCTGTCTTGTTAAGTATATTATACCAAATATACGAAAATTGTCAAATGTGAAAAGCGGCCCTGTTACCAGCAGGAACCGCCCTCACATAGTTTTCTCTTACCGGATCGCCCCAGCAAGATATAATTAATTACCTTAAGCAAGTAAATTATATCATTCCTGGAGCGTCCTGGCAAGGGGCGTATTTTTTATACCCTTTTTTCAAAGCTCACCAAAATCTTACAGGCTGTAATATGGGTTATAATACAGGCCAAAATGTGGATTGAAACATCCCCCAAACTCATATACATGATAGGAACAGGAGATGATATAATGCCAGCAACACCACTAGAAATCGGCGCCGCCTACGTCCGTGTCAGCACAGACGATCAGACGGAGCTGTCTCCGGATGCCCAGATACGCGTCATCATGGACGCTGCCAAGGCGGACGGTTTTATAATTCCCAAAGAATACATATTTATTGAGAAGAAAGGAATCTCCGGCCGCAAAGCAGATAACCGGCCAGAGTTCCAGCGCATGATAGCCATTGCCAAATCACAGAAGCCGGCCCCATTTAAGCGGCTCTATCTCTGGAAGTTCTCCCGGTTCGCCAGAAACCAGGAGGAAAGCACCTTCTACAAAGGTATCCTGAGAAAAAAATGTGATGTAGAAATCAAGAGCGTATCGGAACCCATCATGGAAGGCATGTTTGGCCGGCTAATCGAAACCATAATAGAATGGTTTGACGAATATTATTCCATCAACCTCTCCGGCGAGGTGTTGCGCGGTATGACGGAAAAGGCCCTCCGCGAAGGCTATCAGGCCACCCCCTGCCTCGGCTACCGTGCTGTCGGGGAAGGCAAGCCTTTCGCCGTGGAAGAAAAATCATATGCCATCGTTGAATATATTTTCCAGACCTACCATAGCGGGAAGGATATGACCGCCACGGCCAGGGCTGCCAATGCCAGAGGATACCGGACCCGCCGCGGCAACCTATTCGACCGCCGGGGCATTAACCGGATTCTTGCCAACCGCTTTTATATTGGCGAGGTCATATGGAACGGGTATTCCTTCCAGGGCACCCACGAGGTACGTTCCTCCGTCACCTCCCTATTTGACGATGTTCAGAAGCGGATTGAAAAGCAATACCGGCCCCAGAAACGCCGGGAGGTTTCCAACAATGTCCACTGGCTTTCCGGTCTGCTCAAATGCAGCATATGCGGCGGCAGCCTTGGCTACAATCGTTCCAATGACCAGAAGAAGCGGCCTGACTTCTTCCAGTGCTGGAAGTATGCAAAGGGGATGCATCCGGGTTCCTGCTGCCTGGCCGTACACCTGGCGGAAAAAGCTGTGATTGAATCTCTGGAGGAAGTCCTTGAAACAAATGAACTGGAATATGAATACATCCAAAAAACCGATGATGCTGTAAACGCAGAAGAAATCGCCATTCAGGAGGCCCTTGCCCGCTTAGAAGTCAAGGAGCGGCGTATCAGGGAAGCTTACGAGAATGAAATTGACACCCTGGAGGAATATAAGCAGAATAAGCTCCGTCTGAAGGCTGAAAGGGAAGAACTCATGGCTGATGCCGAAAGACTCCGCAGGCAGGCTGAACAGTCTCCTGCCAAGGTTCCAAGCAAGGAAGATATCATGCGCCAGATTGCACATGTGCATGAGATTCTGGCAGACCCAAATATCAGTTATGAGATAAAAGGAAATGCCCTCCGCAAGATAGTCAAAGAGATTGTTTTTGACCGCGGCAAAGGGCATTTACATATTCATTTTTATATATCATAGGTTATTGCAGTCCGGCCCGCCATACTGACTCATTATAAACTGAGCCATCTGGGCATTGGGCTCTTTGATATTAACCGGAAATTCCAATCTCTTCTCATAAATCCACATTAATAGCACCCTCCTTCCCATGGCCACGGATCATTAATCCAGGACCAATATGCAGCATCTGTATTAGCGGAAGCTGTCAAAGGTCCAAACTGGGCTTCAAAAGCTGCTGCTGCATTTCTGTATGCGTTTGCCATCTGATTATAGTAATCAATGGCGGCTGCATCACACGGATGGGTGTCAAGGTAGAGATTCGCATCAACCACTGCAAAGCCGGCCTGGTCCACCTCACGAAGCATGGCCTCACGTGAGGCGTTAAAGTCGGGATTCATCATCTGATTCATCATCTTCCGCACCTCCCGTAATTAAACTGCAAATCCAGGTCAGGGAAAATAGTTCCCTGGACAAGGCCTCTCTCAGGGGCATAGGTGGTCTGCCACTGCTGCCACGGCACATAAGCCATGGCCACCGGATACTGCTGTTCCAGTACGCCTCCCTCTGTAGAGGGACACGACATATTGGCCGGTTTTGTGGCCGGGGCTGCGGGGGTAGGATAGGAAAGCGCAGGATTGCTTCCCCATGAGTCCCATGGAAATGCGTTCATGTCCGGATAATCCGGATTTGTATAAGAACCGCATCCATTTCCAAACGATGCACCGCAAGACATACGGCCGCGGCCGCAGCACTGGGTACTTACATCTGTATAAGAATCCATAGGTTGGATACTCCTTCCATTTATCTTTTTCTACTATAGTTTATGAGAAGAAAAACAACGGGTGACAATAAAATACATAGAGACAATCACTCACACTTTGTCTGGGCGTCCCATATGATATAGTACAAACCAACAAAAAAGGAGAGTGCAATATATGTGTTGCTTTAGATTTTGTAGATGTGGATGGAGCCGTTGTAATTGTGGATGTGGTTGTGGCTGTAACAACAGTGGATGCGGATGTTCCTGCGGCGGCAGTAACAGCGGATGCGGATGCTCCTGCGGCGGCAGTAACAGCGGATGCGGCGGCCATGATATCTGTGCCGGTGCCAGACGCCAGGCATACAGGGAAGGCTTCCGCAATGGCTATTGGGAGGGCTTTAACGATGCAACCTGGGGCAATCCGGGATGCGGCGGCCCTACACCCCGCACAGCCGGAGGACCTGGTCCAGCTATCGCCGAAAGCAGCTGCGGCTGTAATAACTAATATGAATTCATAAACAACAGGTATGCGGAACAGGACCTCCCTACGAGGCCCTGTTTTTTGCATCTGTGATGTTCTTTATCCCCCTCTTTTCTCCCCGCACTCCCCCATACATAACAGACAACCATTGACAATCTTCCTTTTTCTGGTATATAGTTGGCTTATATTCATTATCAATTCACACATCTAACCACAGGAGGTTTGGCATATGGATGCACAGAAGCTGGAACAGATTCAAAAGGTTTTTGCCAATGACCGATTTGCCACGGATAACGGGGCAGTCATTGAACAGGTAGATGAGGGATATGCAAAATGTTGGTTGGAAATACAACCACACCATCTCAATGCAGCGGGCACGGTCATGGGAGGCGCCATCTTTACCCTGGCTGACTTTGCCTTTGCGGTTGCTTCCAACTGGAACAAGCCCCTTCACGTCTCAACCACATCCCAAATCACCTATCTGGGTGTTGCCAGAGGCGCACGACTTATAGCTGAGGCCAGAAAGGTAAAGGAAGGACGGAGCACCTGCTACTACCTGGTGGAGGTAAAGGATGATCTGGGCAACGAGGTAGCCCATGTGACCGCCAGCGGTTTCTCCAAAGGATAGTCATGACACCGGGAGGTGACTTATGGTCAAAAAAGACTATACCCGCTGTTGGAAGGCGGCTGACCGCCGTGAACTGCATTTAATCAGGCTATGGGAAGAAACAGCGCTTAAACAGCGGCTTTTGGGGGCATTATTGATTATTTTTATATTTACGCTTCTGTATATCCTTATGGTTCTAAATTTGCTTAAGCATATAGAATCCATATGGAAACCGGCCCTGCTGTACTTAATCATTCTGGCGGGGGTGTCATTCGTATGGGGAGCCATTATCTATGAGGATGAAAAAAAACTGTGGAGCGGCAGATTTTATACCAGAATCGTCACCTGCATCGGGCATACTGAAATCAATACCCGTTACAACACCTCCTACTCTCTGGATATTTTGGGGGAGGAGGGGGAAATACTGGAAAAAGTGGAGGTTTCCGCTGCTGTCTTAAAGGCCGCGAAACACCAGGATAAACTCCTTGCTGCCACCCATAACCCGGAGGAATTAAGACCGCATATCCTGGTCCCTCTGTCCAAGCCGTCCAGGTCCTCTTTCTGGTACATGTGACAGAAATAACGCAAAGGTGCCGCACCATCTCAGATGATTGTGCGGCACCTTCATTCTACCCTTCACTTACCACTCACTTACTCCCCACTTCGGCTCTCAGTCCTGTCATACCAGACTACCAGCACATCTCCTCATTGCTGTACAGCACCAATCCGCCGTCTGTCACTGCCCTGGCAGCTGTCTCTCCGTCAGATGCCTTCACAATCATTGCCCTGCGGTTGGCGGAAGCCAGTGCGTACATGTACTCAATGTTCAGCCCCTGGCTGCAGAGAATGTGGGTCATCTTGTGCAGTTCACCCACCTGGTCCTCCAGTTTTACTGCCAGCACATCGGTCAGCATGGCTGAAAATCCTTTTTCCCTCAGCGCTGCCTTTGCCTTATCCGGATCAGACACAATCATTCTCAGCATACCGTACTCCGTGGTATCCGCCATGCTGAGGGACAGTATGTTGATGTCCTGCTCCTTCAGTACTTCTGTGACCTGCTCCAGTCTGCCTTCACGGTTTTCTATAAATACAGATAATTGTTTTACAAACATTCTTGCACCCCGCCCTTTCTTAATTCAGATTCCTCTTGTCAATCACATGCTTCGTTTTACCCATGCTCCGCTCAATGCTCTTTGGCTCTACCAGCTTTACCTTCACAGCCAGACCTATGGCCTGCTGAATCATATAGGCGATCTTTCCTGTCAGATTCTCCAGCTCCCGGATTTCATCTGAGAAGAATCGCTCCTCCACTTCCACCTGCACCTCTAAGGTGTCCAGATTGTTCACACGGTCCACAATCAGCAGGTAATGAGGCGTGGTGCCGCCCATTTCCAGCAGGGCAGACTCTATCTGAGACGGGAATACGTTGACGCCTCGGATAATCAGCATGTCATCGGTCCTTCCTGTGAATCTGGCAATCCTGGCCGTGGTCCTTCCGCACTGGCAGGTACTGTGATCAAGGCTGGTCAAATCCTTTGTGCGGTAACGGATTAAAGGCAGCCCTTCCTTGGTCAGGGTGGAAATAACCAGTTCGCCGGTCATGCCGTCTCTCAGAGGCTTCAATGTATTCTGGTCCACGATCTCCGGCAGGAAATGGTCCTCATGGATATGGAGTCCCTCATGGAACTGGCAGTCCGTGGCAACGCCCGGTCCCATGATTTCGCTGAGGCCATAGATATCGTGGGCGTGGATTCCCAGCTGCCGCTCAATCTGGGTTCTCATTTTCTCAGTCCAGGGCTCTGCTCCGTTGATGGATGCCTTCAGTTTGATCTTATCCTTGACCCCCATCTCCTCGATGGTTTCCGCAATATGAAGAAGGTAGGACGGCGTACACATGATTCCTGTCACCCCGAAATCCACCATCATGGTCACCAGCTTCTTGGTGTTGCCTGTGGACATGGGGACCACGGTGGCCCCCATCTCCTCCGCACCATAGTGGGCTCCCAGGCCTCCGGTAAACAGACCGTATCCGTAAGCCACCTGGATGATGTCATTGCTTCCCAGTCCGGCCATGGTAATACACCGGGCCACGCACTCACTCCACACGTCAATGTCCTTGCGGGTATATCCCACCACCGTGGACTTTCCCGTGGTGCCGCTGGATGCGTGGATACGGGTAATCTGGGAATTAGGCACCGCAAACATGCCGAAGGGGTATGTATCTCTCAAATCATCCTTTGTGGTGAACGGAAGCCTTTCCAGGTCCTCGATTCCCCGGATGTCTCCCGGCTCCAATCCCACTGCCTGCATTTTCTTGCGGTAATACTCCACACTGTGGTACACCCTGTCAACTAATTTTCTCAGCCTTGCGCTCTGCAGGTTGGTCATCTCATCCCTGCTCATGCACTCCTTTGTCTCATTCCATATCATTTGCCTGTAACCCCTCCAACTCTCACATGACATATTTTTATATCCCTTATCTGCTTACAGTCCACTCTCCGGTTTACTTCCCGGCTTCTGTCCGTCTAAACAGAAAGCGCATAACCGGTCTCAAATGCCTTTTTATTAATTTCCACCGTCTTAGGCGGAACCGTTGTCTCGATTACCTTCAGCCAGTCTTCCTTCTCAAATCCCATGTGCTTTGCAGCTGCTCCCAGGACAATGACATTGAATGCCTTGGGCGCGCCCATCTTTTTCGCTTCCTCCGTGGCCTCCACCACAATGGTTCTGCGGGCTTCCTTTAACCGGTCAATGATTCCTTCCGGATACTGAGCCACCCCTGTCACCACCGTAATGGGGTCAATGCGCCAGTCATTGACAATGACCACGCCGTCTTTTTTGAGGAAATGCAGATACCGCAGGGCCTCCAGACGCTCAAAGGCAATCAGCACGTCTGCCTGGCCTTCCTCTACAATGGGTTCTGCCACTTTTTCTCCATATCTCACAAAGGTTACCACGCTGCCGCCGCGCTGGGCCATGCCGTGCACCTCGGACAACTTCACGTCAAAGCCCGCCCCGATTGCAAGCTTTCCAAGTATGCGGCTGGTAAGAAGGGTTCCCTGGCCGCCTACGCCTACTATCATAATATTCTTTGATGTCATTTTATTCACCCGCCTTTACCAGATTGATTGCGTCAAATTTACACAGCTGTTTACACAGTCCGCAACCATTGCACATGGTCTCGTCAATGGATATGGTGCCGTCCTCATTCTTTGTCAGGGCAGGACAGCCCGGTCTTAAACAAGCTCCGCATTTCTTACACTTATCCGGCAGCGGCCTGCACTTGTTGGGGAATTTGATTTCCTTAAGCAGGGCGCAGGGCGCCTTGGTGATGATGACGGATACCGCATCCCTTGCCACTTCCTCTTTGATTACGCGCTCCAGCTCCGCCTGGTCAAAGGCGTCCACCTCGCAGACATGCTCAATGCCCAGTGACTTGCACAGACCGTAAATATTGATGGCAGGAACCACCTGTCCTTTAAGTGTCTTGCCTGTGGCGGCATGATCCTGGTGGCCTGTCATTCCCGTGGTGGAATTATCCAGGATGATGACTGTGCCTGTAGCCTGGTTGTAGACCATGTTCATGAGAGAGTTGATGCCTGTGTGCATGAAGGTGGAATCACCGATTACAGCCACCCAGCTCTTAATATACTCTCTTCCCTTTGCCTTCTCCATGCCGTGGAGAGTGCTGATGCTGGCTCCCATACAGATCGTGGTGTCAATGACGCTTAAGGGCGCCACTGCCCCCAGTGTATAGCAGCCGATATCTCCGGCAGCATGTATCTTCAGCTTGTTAAGCACAGCGTATACGCTTCTGTGGGGACATCCCGGACACAGGATGGGAGGTCTTGCAGGAACCTGGGCCGCCTTATCCACCTGTGATGTCTGGCCCAGCACACGCTCCCTGATCAGGTTTGCGCTGTATTCGCCCTGAACCGTGAATATTTCCTTGCCCACTGCCTTCTGAATGCCCCAGGCTTTAACCTGTTCCTCCACCACCGGCTCCAGCTCCTCAAATATGTAAAGCTTATCCACCTTGGCCGCAAATTCCTCGATGAGCTTCCTTGGAAGGGGATTGAGAAGCCCCAGCTTCAGGACAGACGCCTGAGGCATGGCTTCCTTCACATACTGGTATGCAATACCGTTGGTGATAAAGCCCACGGATAAATCATTGTATTCCACCCGGTTGATGGGCAGGCTGTTGGCATCCTCTGCCATTTGTTTCATGCGCGCTTCCACCACCACGTGGCGTTTGATGGCATTGCCGGGCATCATGACATACTTTGCCATATCCCTCTCATAGGGGATGTCAAAGGGCTCTGCCCTCTCCTCCAGTTCCACCAGCCCCTGGGAATGGGACAGACGGGTGGTACTGCGCAGAATAACAGGGGTATCATATTTCTCACTGAGGTCATACGCATATTTCATGAATTCCTTGGCTTCGGCACTGTCGGAGGGTTCCACAATGGGGACCATGGCGGCTCTGGCCACCATCCGGCTGTCCTGCTCATTCTGAGAGCTGTACATGCCCGGGTCATCTGCCACCACCAGCACCAATCCGCCCCTGACGCCGGTGTATGCCGCCGTATATAGCGGATCCGCAGCCACATTCATCCCCACATGCTTCATGACGCACATAGAGCGCACGCCTGCTATGGATGCACCGATGGCCACCTCTGTGGCCACCTTCTCATTGGGAGCCCACTCCGCGTAAATCTCATCGTACTGGACCAGTGACTCGCTGACCTCCGTACTGGGGGTCCCAGGATAGGCTGCGGATACCTTTACCCCTGCCTCATAGGCACCTCTTGCTATGGCTTCATTGCCAAGTAATATTCTTTTCTCTGACACGTTTTTTCCTTCCTTTCAGTATGTATTAACCGCACCGGACCTCTTAAAAACTGTCCTGATGCCTCATCAGACTTCCTTTCGCAGGTCCGTGACCCTCTTTGCCTTTCCCTCAAACCGCTGAAGGGTGTTGGGGGATACCAGCTGAATCTTGGCATCCAGACCAAGCATCAGGCGCATCTTATCCTTCAAAGTGTCCTCCAGCCGCTCAAGGGCAGCATAGGAGTCCATCATACTCTCAGCTTCCACCTCAACCTTGATAATCAGGATATCGGAGTGGTTCTTTCTGTCCACCACGATTTCATAGTTAGGCCCGATTCCCTCTGTATTAATCAGCACTTCCTCAATCTGGCTGGGGAATACGTTGACGCCCCGAATCTTTAACATATCATCCGTACGTCCTGACAGGTTCTCCATCCTGGCGGTGGTGCGGCCGCAGGCACAGGGCTCATACATAAGCCTGGTAATATCCCTGGTACGGTAACGGATGAGAGGCAGCGCCTCCTTGGAAATGCAGGTGATGACCAGCTCTCCTTTTTCGCCGGGAGGAAGCACCTCCCCTGTGGCGGAGTCTATTACCTCCGCAATAAAATGGTCCTCATTGATATGCATTCCCTTAAGTTCCAGGCATTCTCCCGACACGCCGGGACCCATCAGCTCGCTCATGCCGTAATTCTGGGTCAAATTTACATCCTCTCCCCATACCTTGTAGAGCTCATTCCTCATGGCCTCTGTCATCAGCTCGCTGCCCAGTACAAGAGTCTTTACCTTCAGGTCTTTTCTGGGATTAATTCCCATCTCCAGGGCCACCTCAGCAATACGCATGGCATAGGAGGGAGTGGCCACCAGCAGGGTGGTCTCAAAATCCTTCATATACATCAGCTGCTTCTGGGTATTGCCGGTAGAGGACGGAACCACCGCAGCGCCTACCTTCTCCAGTCCATTGTGAAGTCCCAGGGCGCCTGTGAACATGCCGTATCCAAAACAAATCTGGGCCACATCCTCGTCCGAGGCGCCTCCTGCCACGGCCAGACGGGCCACACATTCCTTCCACACCTCCAGGTCATTCTCCGTATATCCCACCACAGTGGGCTTTCCCGTGGTACCGCTGGATGCGTGGATTCTGCGCAGTTCCTTCTTTGGAACCGCAAACAGGCCATAGGGGTAATTGTCCCTCATATCCTGCTTCGTCACAAACGGAAGCTTCTGTAAATCCTTCAGTGTCTGTATATGCTCCGGCCTTACACCTGCCTCCTCCATCTTGGCGCGGTATGCCGGTACCTTTTCATAAACCCGGTTCACCGTGTCTTTTAGGCGGCTCAGCTGTATCGCTTCAATCTCCGCCCTGGACATTGTCTCCTCTTTTGCCCAAATCATGTTGTCTGACCTCCCTTTCCCTGCACCCGTATCTCCTGTCTGGTTTCCTGTACTATCTCACTTTGACGTGACAACGCATTGGCGCATTATATTGTCTGGCGACATTATACCATCTTTTCCCGGGTTTGTCTGCTGTTTTCATGCAAATTTCATATGAGTTTTCTGTTTGCGGTTTTTACAGCGGAAGCATCTGCACAAAACCTAACAGCAGCCATAACTACATCTTATCACAGTTTCATGACTTAGGCCATATTAGGACGTATATTAGGACGGGGACATATTGACCATGTCCCTGTATATTAACAAGGAACCATGTCTCCCGCCTTATGGCGTTTTCCATGGTTCCCTGCAATCGCACAGCCCTCACCGTGCCGGACCGCCCTGTCCCTCTACACCAGGACTCCCTCCTGGCTTCGCAGCTTTACCACTGCGGACAGGTCCGTCTTTTTATGTTCCTTTCCGCCCTGGTCCTGACACTTCTTGGAACGTTCCTCGGCGGTTTCGCACTTCTGATAAAAATATTTGATGATGTCCTTTCTGGTAATGATACCAATGAAACTCTTCTGATCATCCAGTACCGGCACAAAGTTCTGGTTCAATGCCTTTCCGATCAGATCCTCCATATCTGCGTCTGCTTTAACCGGACGGTTGTCACACCGGCGGCGTATGGCTGTGACAGGTATCCTCTCAGCCCCTTTCAGATCCAGATTGAACTGGTTCTTGATTCCCCATAACAGATCACCCTCTGTCAGCGTCCCCACATAGCGCCCTGTCCTGCTGACAATCGGTACCGCGGAATACTTGTGGTGCTCCATTTTCTCCAAAGCCTGCCTTAACGTATCATCCTCACTTATATACGCCACATCACTTTTAGGAGTCAGGAAAAACAGTATGTTCATTTTTTCACTCCTTTTTCCCGTATTCTTAATTAAGTATAATGCCTGCCTCTGAACCGAATGTGAACAAATTATTATAAAAATCTGAAATTTCTTAAGATGCAGGAAATATAGATGCATTTATTGGTGCATTACACCTGCGGGAGCCGCCGTACTCTGTCTGACCACCAAATACGGCTGAAACATAATATTTTTCTTTGTATCCTGTTTCTGTTTCTGGCGGATAATCCGAATCATCTGCTGGACTGCCTCTGTTCCCATCTCTTCCACAGGCTGATGAATTGATGTAAGAGGCACACTCAATATCTCTGAAAAAAAGATATCGTCATATCCAATCAGCGATATATCTTCCGGAACAGAGATTCCCTGCTGTTTTAAATAGTGAAACACACCATACGCCGACATATCATTATAGGCAAAAATTGCTGTAACGTCTTTTTTGAGCAGATATTCTGCCCCACGCACACCGCTGCTTAAGTCATAGTCCCCATAAAATATAAGGGACGGGTCAAATTCCACTCCCTTTTCCATCAGTGCCCGTATATAGCCCTGCGTCCTCCGGTTGGAATCAGCCAGATCCTTTGGACCGCCCACGCATCCAATCCTGGTATGGCCCAATTCCAGCAGATGTCTGGCAGCAAGATATCCTCCCTCATCATGGTCCACAATCACGGAACAGCCTTTAACCTCAGGATAAAAGCGGTCCACAAGAACAAAGGGTATGTTGAGTGAATCCATCAGAGCCACCATTTCCTCCACTTTCTCACTGTCATTCTCCCTTGCCATACAGATTAATACTCCGTCCACACCCTTGTCAGCCAGCATCTGCAGATATTTCATCTCGCGCTCATGGAGGTCATTGGTATTGCACAGTATGAGATTCCAGCCGTTCCTGCGGCATTCATCTTCAATGGACTTAGCCATATTAGCAAAAAAGCTGTTTCGGATGTCAGATAAAATCAGGCCCAGGGTTTTTGTCTGCTTCTTTACCAGTCCCACGGCTAATTGATTGGGCCGGTAATTGAGTTCCTTCGCAGCCTGGAGAATCGCCTCTTCTGTTGCCTTGGGAATCTTATGTGCCTTTCCATTCAGTACCAATGATATGGTGGTAATAGAAAAACCTGTGTACTTCGCTATATCCTTAATTGTTGTTCGCAAATTCTGCCCCCTGTTAAAACATGCTCAAAATCTTACATTTCATTATATCATAAGTTTACTATTTAGCAATGTACCAGCAAAATTTTTCCATGACTCTAATTGCCTCAAAATACTTGGATATCTCCACGTATTCATTGGGCTTATGGCACATCTGAGGCTCTCCCGGACCAAAGAGAAGTGCCGGACTGTCCGGCCAGGCTGTCAGGAAAATGGAAGCGTCTGTAAAATAGTTGATACCTGTCTCCCCTGCATCGTCGCCTATAAACCCTTTCAGTCTGTGAAGCCACTGGTTTTTTGGACCGGTCTCTACCGGCATCCTGTAATTTGATATTTCAGGCGCAAAGGACAGACCTCCGTTATAAACATCACACCGCTTTTCTATAAGGCATTTCAGACGGTTCAGAACCTCCTTTTCATTTAAAGGCGGTACAATGCGGATATCAGCCAGAAACTGCGCCCTGTCCGGAGTCATATTTGGTGCAATTCCTCCCTCCGCCATGGTAATCTGGAGTGTGCTGCGTCCCAGCACAGGGTGTTCCTCCCTCATAAGCTCCTCTCTCAAATCCGCAAGCAGGCCAAATCCCTGCTCCAGGGCATTGATTCCCTGCCAGGGCTCTGCTCCGTGGCTTGTCTTGCCTGAAACAGATAGTTTTAACCAGATGCATCCTTTCTGAGCCACACCAGCCTGACATGAAGTAGGCTCTCCAATTAAAAGCAGCTTTGGAAATAAATCAGGATATTCCTTTATGATTTCCTTTGCCCCCAAACCGCCACGCTCCTCATCACAGGTTCCCGCAAAAACAATTGTTTTCTGCGGGACGCATCCGCTCTCCGCCAACTCTCCCAGAACAAAAGCCATGACTGCCAATCCGCTTTTCATATCACTGGCGCCTCTTGCATAAAGGCGTCCATTCTGTTCTGCGCACACAGCCGGATTGGTATTCCATTCGTTTATATCTCCATATGGAACTGTATCCAGATGTCCGTTAAAAAGTATAGTCTCTTCAGTTTTTCCTCTGAGCACACCAATCACATTGCCGTGATGCTCGTCAATCAGCTGAACCCTTGTGTCCATACCTTTTCTTTTTAAATATTCTGCCAGATAAACAGCTGTCTCCTGTTCCCTGTCCTTTCCGTTGACACTGGGTATTTCCAGTATGCTCTTTAATAACTCCAGAGCCTCTGTTCTTTTCTGTTCCTCTGCTCTTTTCTCTGTTTCCATCTGCAATCCTCCTGCAAAAAGAGGACTGCCGCCCATGGAATCCTTGATTTCAGGCAACAGTCCCCATCCTTATTCTTACTTTGTCAGCCAGTTCATGATTCCCTGCCACATTCTGTTATAATATTCCCACTCACAGAATTCCGGCGGTGCCCAGTGAGGGGCGCAGTCCGTGGTTACTACAGCGCTCTTTCCCTTTCCATATTCCCCAAAGGCAATAAACGGATCATCATCTACCACAGCGGCCACAACTGCTTCCGGCTTTGCAATGGTCTTGTTATATCCCAGTACCTGGGGGAACTCCCCGGGAATCCCGTTCAGGGCCTCATGCTGAACAACTGTTACAGGTGTAGTTCCCTCGCAGTGCTCCATACGGTCATCCACAGTAAGTACCTCTACCGGCAGAACCTCCTGCACTGCAGTATCATGCCACTTTCCTTTTGCATCCACGCCTGAAAAGGTAAGGTAGCCTCCCACCATCATAAGGGCTCCCCCATCCAGCACGTAATCGCGAATCAGATTACATCTGTTTGGCTTCTTCTCGCTTCTCATAAATGTGGCAGAGGGAAGAAGAAGCGTATTTGCTCCAATGTCAGAGAGAATCACTGCATCGTATTCTTTTAATTCTTCCATTGTAAACGGAAATTCCTCTCCTGCCAGATGGTTAGGCATAAAGGTAACCTCATAACCGCCTTCTTCCAGCGCTGCTTTCAGCCACTTTTCTCCTGTCTCGTATACGGAGGTATAAAAACTGTCAAATCCTTTCACATGTGTAGTGTAACTCATCCAGGACTCTCCTGCTAACAATACTTTCTTATTCATCTCTCTTCTCCTTATTTTTCATTCTATTTATTTGCCTTACACCATTCCAGTATGAGCTGGGCATAAACGAGAATAGCTTCCAGATACGATTCTGCCTCCACGTATTCATTGACTGCATGGCACTCTTCCAACCGGCCGGGGCCGAACTGCATGGTGGGGCATCCCGCGATATTCTTCCATAATCTCGAATCACAGCCTGCCGGAGAACCGACCAGACGCACCTGTCTTCCAAGGGCTTTTTCGTATCCATCCATAAAGCAGGCCACAAAGCTGTCACCGGATTCCTGTTCAAAGGCCCCTCCGGCCTGATACATGGTTATCACCGGCCTGTGCCGGCACAGCCATAAGTCGCTGTCAGCCACCCGGTTCACCGCATCTGTAAACTCCTCTACAATTTGATCATAGCTCATCTGTCTGGGCAGATAATGGATACATGTCTCGAAATAACAATGTCCCGGCACCGTTGACCCGGCGCTGCCTCCGTGAATCGTACCTATATTCAGATTGGGAGCAGGAAGCAGGGGATGTTTATAAGTCAGCAGCCATTTGTGTTCCAGCTCCTCCAGCTCACGGATAACCTTAAACGCCTTATCAATTGCACTGACTCCCTTCCACTTTGCTCCGGAATGATTGGCTTTTCCCTCAAACTCCACTTTAAAAAAGACAAATCCCATATGGGCCAGAATCAATTCATCGGAAGAAGGCTCACATACAACCACTCCATCGGCTTTTTCTCCCGACATGATTGCCGCCATAGAACCATTGCCTCCGCCTTCCTCATCGCAGACTGAAGTGATATGTACATCTCCCGGCAGTTTTATCCCGGCATCCTTAAGCAGCTGCACTGCCATAACAGATGCCATAAGTCCGCCCTTCATATCAGCCGCGCCAAGGCCGTAAAGCCTGCCGTCCTTCATGGTTGGCGTGTGCGGCGGCGTATTCCACTCATTTTCATTTCCTGCCGGCATGGTATCAATATGACCGTTAAACATCAGGCTCCTGCCGTCTTTGTCTCCTTTGAAAACAGCATACACATTATAGCGGTCATCGTAATTATGTCCGATGTTTCCTTCCTGATATTTGTCCAGGCATTCTTTAATGGCTTCCTCTGTCATAGGATCCCGGCGGATGATATCCGCTCCCATATCCTCGAACAATTTCACCATATACTCCTGCCCCGGCTTTTCCAGCCCCCCTGCTATCCCATGGCCCAAATCATGGGTGTCGATAGCTATAAGGTCCATCAAACGCTGTATATATGCCTGTTTATTTTCTTCCAAAACTTCTTTTAGCGGCCTCATAATTTCAACTCCTTTTTCGGTCAGACATGGTTGCGGCATTTCATTACTCCATTAACCATATTAACCGTAATTGCGGATTCCCTGTTCAATGATATCCCAGAACTTTTCCACATCCACTTCCACTGCCACATTGCTGTTGGGCTCCTTCTTGAAATATCCGAAGAAGTCACAATTCGTACGGCCGTAGCTCTGAACGCTGCGGATATCTATTTCCGTAAACATTGCTTTCGTAGTCAGGACCGTCGGGTCTATCAGGTATGCTATGGTCAGAGGGTCATGAAGAGGTCCTCCCTCCCATCCGAATACAGCTTTTTGGCTCTTGCTGAAAAACCGCATCAAATCTGCAAACAGCGTTGCCGGCGGCGTTCCTATTTTTTCCATTCGTTCAATTACGGACGGATAACACAGCACTTTTCTGGTCACATCCAGTCCCACCATGGTTATGGGCCTGTTGCACGTGAACACCACATGAGCCGCGTCCGCGTCCGCCAGAATGTTAAACTCTGCCGCAGGCGTCACATTTCCCAACTGATAGCAGCCGCCCATAAGCACAATCTCACGAATCTTAGGAAGAATTCTCGGTTCCATACGTATTGCCATGGCAATATTGGTCAGCGGACCTGTGGGCACAAGTGTAATATCGCCGTCCGATGCCATCAGCGTATCTATTATATACAGCACCGCATGTTTGTCTTCTGCTTTTTTCCTGAGAGGTGCAAATACCGGTCCGTCAAGTCCTGTCTCCCCATGTATATCATCTGCAATAACCTGCTTATCCCGTATCATGGGCTGTCCGCATCCTGCGTATACCGGAATATCCAGCCCCAGATATTGACACACATTTAACGCATTGGCCGTTGTTTTTTCCAATGTCTGATTCCCGGCAACCACCGTGATGCCTAATAAATCAATTTTCGGGCTCTTCGCCGCCAGCATTATGGCAACCGCGTCGTCATGGCCCGGATCGCAGTCTAAAATAATCTTGCGCTTATCCATATATTGACCTCCTGTTATTCAATCGTAACCAGGGAACTCTTTTTCTTCTCCTGGGCTTTTTTCTTGGATATCATGGAAACTGCCAGTACTGCAATGGTCACCACATAGGGCATCAGCAATACAAACTGGGATGGAACACCATACGCCTGTATACGGGCTCCCAAGGAATCTGTAAATCCGAATATCAGACAGCCCACCGCTGTAAGAGCAGGATGAGCTCCACCAAAATACATGGCGGCCACACCCATAAAGCCTCTGGAATTCGTCATACCCTCTGTAAAAAGCTGACTGTATCCAAGGGACAGATGAGCTCCTGCCAGCCCCCCAATCAGACCGGATATGGCTATTGCCTGGTATTTCATGGCATTTACATTAATACCCGCTGTTTCTGCAGCCATTGGAAACTGTCCCACTGCCCTCAGCCTCAGTCCCCATACTGTCTTATAAAATAGAAACATCATAAGAAATACCAGCACGATAACAAACCATTCCGTTACACTCCAGTTGTTAAACAAGCTGTCCAGGACCGGCACGCCGTCTAAAAACGGCATATGTACCTTAGGTATACCTTTAATCTGCGGGCTGGTAAAGGATCCGCTTACTCCAAGCACGCTATTAAGCATGAACTTGGTAAAGGCAATGGCAAACAGATTAATACCCATACCGATAGCACAAATCTCTGCCTTGTACTTAATGTGTCCCACAGCCATAATCATAGCAATGAGAAGCCCTGCCACCATTGAAATAAGGATTCCCAGAACCCAGCTTCCAGTCAGATAACTAACGGTTACAGCTGTAAATGCCCCTGTAAGCATGATACCCTCGGTACCAATATTAAGAATATCCGCCTGCTGGGTAATCGCTGCACATAGAGCTGCATATATGATGGGCGTAGCTGAACGGAACGTCGCATATATTAATGAAATATCAAAAATCTTATCAAATTGCATATGTCCTCCTCCTACTGCGCATCTGCTTTTGCCTTGCGTTTTTTATTAAACTGGAACAGCAATTCCATAGTAGCCACGATAATAAAGATAGCTGTAATGGTATCTACAATGGATTTTGGAACACCTGTATTCTGCTGCATACCCAAAGCACCTGAGCGGAGCACTGCCAGGAAAAACGCGATGAACGGGGTTGTAACCACATTGTTCTTAACAATCAGGGAAGCCAGCATTCCGTTTGTTCCCAGGTTCGTGGCAAAGTTATTCAGGAAGTATCCGTATGTACCCAGCACCTCGATACAGCCTGCCAGGCCGCCAATGGCGCCGCTGAGCATCATGGTACGGATAAACACCTTCTTGGGATTGATTCCCACATACTCAGCATTGGCCGGATTGGTTCCCACGGTTCTGATCTTATAGCCCAGCGTTGTTTTATTCAGCATCCAGATGACAGCGATGACCGCTACAATAGCTATAAACAGCCCAGCGTTGGCATTACTTGGTTTCAAGAGTTTGGGAAGCGTCACATTCACCGGTATGGACTGGGGATTGGCAACGCCTGCACTGATTGGTCCGCTTACTAAATAGGAAGTGATATACAAAGCCACACTGTTCATCAGAATAGTGGTACACACCTCACTGACGCCGTAATACGCTTTTAAGAATCCCGGAATCCATGCCCATGCCGCACCTGCTGCAACGGCAGCTACAAAACATGCCACTAACAGCAACGGCTTTGGAAGCCATGTACAGTAGATTCCCACATAGGCAGCCGCCATACCGCCTAAGAATACCTCGCCCTCAACACCTACATTGAAAGCTCCTGCCTTAGCCGCCACCGCAAATGCAATGGACGTCAAAAGCAGCGGGGTAAAGTTGGCCAGAGTTGTACCAATTTTCAGTTTCCCCACAAACGCGCCCTTAAACAAAGCCGCATATGCCTCCAGCGGGTTTTCATGAATCAGAAGTATAAAAACAGCTCCTATGCCTAATGCCAGAAGAGCCAGCAGTAAAATCCTCCTCAGGCTTTTCATCACTGATTCTACTTTTGGATTCATTGTCTGCCTCCTTCCTGCTCCTGAATACCGCAGCCTTCCATATCATGACCGCCCATCATCAGAAGTCCCAGCTTTTCTTCATCTGCTTCCTCCGCCATCATGCGCCCTGTAATCCTGCCTTCATACATAACCACAATACGGTCAGACAGAGACATGATTTCTTCCAGGTCCGCAGATACCAGAAGCACTCCCAGTCCCTTTTTCTTAACATCCTGCAAAATAGTGCGGATCGATTCAATGGCTCCTATATCTACACCTCTTGTAGGCTGGGATGCCACCAGAAGTTTTCCGCCTATGGAAACCTCTCTGGCCACCACTACCTTCTGGGCATTGCCTCCCGAAAGTGATGATGTGGGAATTTCAGTATCCCTGGGGCGTATATCAAATTTCTCGGCCATCTCCTTGGCAAACGGGTAGGATGCAGAATCATTTACCATGATTCCCTTGGCAAAGGGAGCTTTGTCCTCCTGAACTGCCACCAGATTCTCCCGTATTGTCATGGTACGGTTTAAACCTCTGGTATTTCGGTCTTCAGGTATATGGGCAAGCCCGGCTTCTCTGGATTTCTTTGGAGAAAAATTAGTTATTTCCGTTCCTCCCAGAATAACACATCCCTTCTCCACCTTTCTCAATCCGGTTATTGCCTCTATAAACTCACTCTGGCCATTGCCATCTATACCGGCAATACCCACGATTTCCCCTGCCCTGACTTCCATGGAGACACCGCGTATCTTGGATATCTCTTTTTCACCCGATGTCCACAAATCTTTGACTTCCAGGACCACATCTCCGATATCAGCCTTTTCCTTTTTTATATCCAGGAAAACTTCCCTTCCTATCATCATCCTGGCTAAATCTGAAGGGGACGTATCCTGTTTATCTACGGTACCGATAAAGCATCCCTGTCTCATTACGGTGATACGGTCCGATATCTCCATTACCTCATTGAGTTTATGTGAGATGAAAACAATGGACTTGCCATCCTTCCTCAAATTCTCCAGAATCTCAAAAAGTCTGCGTGTTTCCTGAGGCGTCAGCACAGCTGTCGGTTCATCCAGTATGATTACATCTGCTCCCCTGGTCAATATTTTAATGATCTCCACTCTCTGGGCTTCTCCCACGGAAATCTGATTTATTTTCTTACTCATCTGTATATCCATGCCGTACTGGTCTATATAGTGCTGCACTGTATTTTTTGCTTTATCAAAATCTATGGTGCATCCCTTTCTGGGTTCAAATCCCAGGATAATATTCTCCAGTACTGTAAGCTCGCTTACCAGCATGAATTCCTGGTGCACCATGCCTATTCCTTTTTCTATGGCAATCTTGGGGGTGATGTGGCTCATATTCTCACCTTTGATTTTTATATCTCCCCCGTCAAAATCATATAGTCCGTACAGCAGTTTCATCATGGTGGATTTTCCTGTTCCGTTTTCACCAATCAGGGAGTGTATTTCACCCTTCTTCAAGTTGAACTGCCCATCTTTTACCGCCTGTACGGAGCCAAATGATTTCCTGATATTATTCATTTCCACTACATATCCGTTCATTCCGGTCACCTTTTTCCCTGAATCTTTGCCTCTAAAGATTTCATAAAACCCGGGGCGGGAAGACATATCCATGTCCTGCCGCCCCTGAAGTATCTCCGCGCTTTATACTGCCTTACTGAGCGTCCTTACCGAATCCCTCATAGTTATTTACCACAATCTCACCAGAAATGATTTTATCTTTCAGTTCCTGCACCTTGTCCTGAATATCAGCAGGGAACTTATCGCCTAAGTGCTCTTTAATGACTGCGAAATCAGTTAAGTCCACACCGTCGTTGGAAATTTCCAGATAGCTGGTGGTATCTCCTTTGAAGTTACCCTCCACTACGGACTCAATCACGCTGTAGCAGGCTGTGTCAACCCGTTTAACCATAGATGTCACTACGTGTCCCGGCTGGTCGTTATCCTGATTTAAGTCAACGCCAATCGCATATTTTCCAGCTTCCTTGGCCGCCTCCAGAACGCCTGTACCTGTACCCGAAGCCACATTCATGACAATGTCAGCACCCTGTTCATACTGCGCCAATGTCAGCTCCTTGCCCTTAAGAGGGTCAATCCATGTTCCTGCGTAAGACTGAAGAATGGTAATGTCAGGATTAATATACTTTGCTCCCTGCTCAAATCCAACATAGAAATCGTGAAGCACCGGAATGTCCTGGCCTCCGACCCAGCCTATAATAGCATCGTCATTTACACCTTCAATCTCGGAGTGGGTCGTGAACATAGCTGCCACTGCACCTGCTAAAAATGAACCCTGATTCTGAGCAAAGCTGATGGAAACCACATTTGGTCCTTTTACAGTTGTATCAATGATAGCAAATTTAACGTCTGGATAGCTGTCTTTATATTTTTCAAGATATTCCTGGAAATTAGAGTTAGAGCAGATGACCAAATCATATCCGCCCTCGCAGCATGCCAGAAGGTTGGCTTCCCACTCGTCTGCGGTAGTGCCTTCCAGGTTCTTTACCTCCACGCCAAAATCCTTGGCTGCCTGCTGTGCACCTGCATTACAGGAATCATTGTAGGATTTGTCTCCCAGATTACCAGAGTAAACAACAGCTACCTTTATGGGACTTTTGCCCTCAGAATCTGCCGCCTCGCCGGAGCCCTCCGCTGCAGTCTGCCCGCTGTCCGCTTTGCTCTCTGCCTTAGCTCCTGTGCTGTTGGAACCACACCCCACCAGACTTAATCCTAATACTGCCGCCATTGTCATTGCCAAAAAACGTTTCTTCATAATAAAACTACTCCTTCCTTCACCTAAAATATAATTGTTTCCTTTTACCAGGAAAAAGCTTTTAGTAAAGCGTTTTTCCAAATTTATTTCGTGATTTAATCTTATTACTATTTTTTAATTTTGTCAATACATAAATATTGCACTATATTAATAGCCTATTTTTATGCATTATTTACATTTTTCGCACGTGCCGCCCCCTTGTGTTCTGATTGATATTTTCTTTAATGGTAAAAGGCTTTATCTTCCTCGACGCTGTAAATTCCAATCAGATATCACAGTTTTTTCAACGCCTCACACAACAGACAGCTGGTTCTGAGTGCCAAATAAGAAAACGGCAGGAGATGGGGCGCTTCCCGCACCGCTATATCTCCTGCCATATCCGCTCTATATTTTTTTCCCTTCCCCATACAAATTCCTATACTGCCCCGGCGTCATATTCTCTGAACTCTTAAACCTCCTTGTAAAGTTGGACAGATTGGCATATCCCGCCTCCTGGGCTATCTGGGCTATCTGCTTATCTGTATGAATCAGACAATTCTTGGTGTAATTCAGACGTTTTTTGGATATCAGTTCAGAGAAACTGGTATTCAGGTTCTGGGTGATGAATTTACTCATATAGCTGGATGAATAGCCAAAGTGTTCCGCCATCCCCACCAGACAGAGACTGCTGTCCCTGTAATTATCTTCTATGTACGCAAGCACCTGCTCAGCCAAATCATTGCGGGCGTCCCGCCTGGAAGCCGCAAGGATGCCGCTGATTCTTGCAAGAGCGTCTCCCAGCTTTTCACCGAATTCTTCCACGGTCCTGAACGCAGTCAGCTGGTACAGCTCCTTCTCTGTCAGCCGGATGTCATTTTTCTTCACTTCCTTCAGGAGATGGCTTACGATATCATAACAGCACATCAGCGCCATCTGTCCCGGAAGCTCCTCCAGACTCAGCACCACTTCCTGCACAGAGCCCTCCACGCCCTCTGGCGAACCGCTTTCCAAACACCGGCTGATACACAAGAGACATTCTGTCTGATAGCGGCTGATGGTAGCGCTGTACTCCTCGCCCTTTCCCTGCTCCATGCTCTCAAAATCCAGCTCCTTGTGGGGATTTAGCAGACGGAACTTCATGCTGGTAAGAGCCTCCAGATAGGACAGGTGCACACCTGACGCATCCTCATGAATATATCCTGCGGAAATGACGCACTCACAACAGCCGAATACCTCCTTCAGGCGCTCCCTGGCCTCGATCCTGTGTTCCTCAGTAAGGACCTTGCGGCTGAGAATGACGGCAATTGCCCCGAAATAGTACAGGAAACTTGTGTATACGCCGTAATCCGTCTGGAACTTTGCTTTTATGGGACCTTCCTTCTCCTTATAGAAGGCGGATAACTCCCTGGAAGACATGTTTCCCCCGGCCGCCAGAACCACCATATGATTCCGCCCCTTCATCTGTTCTGTCAGAATGCCATTCACCATGTCGTCCTCCCGGATGCCGTCCTCCCGGGTATCGTCCTCCCCATAGAGCAGCTTTGTCACAAGCCGTTCCTCCACCAGGGGCCACTGCTTCTCAATCTCCTTTGCCAGGGAATCCTTGACAGAATTCAGGCTGTCATACTGATTCTTTATAAATACCAGCTCATCCCTGCTCCTGTCCTCACTGTTTTCATTGTCCTGCTTCATATATTGAGCCAGCTGGTGTATTGGCTTGTAATAATGATAGGCCATGTAGATTGCCATAAAGCATCCCAGGATTAAAAAGATTAAAACTCCGGTGACCAGCAGGCTGTTATTCTGTACCACATCTGCCAGCAGGTCGGGCATGGTTATCTTACTCAATATGATAAGAGAGGGATGGTCCATGGGGTATACGATATAACGGCCCTGTCCGGCTCCCTCCTGAAAGGTGGTGCAGCTTCCCGGAACTGCCTCCAGGACCCGCCCCATCACCTCATCCAGCCCCATATCCACTCCTTCTGTTGCCAGTATCTTCCCCTCTCCGTTCAGCACAGCGATCCCATGGCTGTAGCTGCCCGGGGACGTAGTCATACTCCGGCTGATTTTGGAGGGCTGCAGTTCCAGCACCACCCAGGATTCCACCTTATAGGAATAATTATATACCGGATAAATGAATACCATCTGCGGCCTTGTTATGATTCCGTCCTTCATATGGTATTCCTTGTTGATAACATCGTAACCGGGATGAGCCATATCATACAGTTTGTCCAGAAAGGGCTGCCTTTCTTCCTCCGGCAGTCTCAGCTGGCCTGCCAGAAGAATATCCTTGGCATACCGGCCCTGGGAAGAAAAACTCATATCTTCATTTTCATAAAGGATATACGCCTTTGTTATGTAGGGATTGGCTGCATTTTCCTCGCGCAGCATGTCCACCATCTGAATCTGGTTTTGGGCATCCCGGCTTCTGGATACCACAGGGCCGCTGAAGCTGATTCGGTTCCCGGCCTCCATAAGGCGGCCGTTCATGGTTACCAAATCATCGCCCAGGCGCTCCAGAATATTTTCATTGTACCCGAGAATCTCCCTGGACAGATTGCGGTACATAATAATTTGTAAACAAATAGAAAGCACCACCATCGGCACCAGAAAAAACGAGGTAAAACCCAACAAATATTTATGAAAAATTCCCCTGCGCAAATCCGTCCCTCCCCGCTTCATGTGGTTCTTCACATGCCATCTTTACATTATATATTATTTTTTCATGATTGGAAAGGAGATAAATAGGCAGGTGCGTCTGTGGATAAATGGGCGGAGCGCGTCTGCAGCGCCGTAAGGAACTCTTCTGTCAAAGCATTCCCATCAGCAAAACAGCAGGAAAACGCATGCTGCTTCTTACCTGCGTTTTCCTGCTGTTATCTGTACCTATATGTTTCATAATCCCGCCGCCCCGAACCCCATCCTGAACCTGTTCCGGAGTCAGCCTTACACCGCAACGCAAAACCTGTCTTATATCCGCGCCAGAACTTCATTCAAATCCAATGTTCCGGTACCGTCCTCCAGTTCAAAGTACGGTATGCCGATACCTCCTGCCCGGCGCACAGATTCATACATCTCATTCTGTTCCCGGACCGCCAGATACCGCTTCAAATCCGGAAGGCTGGCAGACAGGTTCTTAAAATCAATGTCCGCCTGCTTCTCTGTCAGTTTACATAATGCATACAGTGTGTCAGGACATAAATGACTTCCTATTACAGTTACTTTCATGCTATAAATCTCCTTTTCTATCATATGATTCTATTTGGTTTCTGCTATAGCGGCTTGTGCCGCGGCAGTATTTCCCATGGAATTTTCTTTGTAAATCCGTTTTTCCAGCCAGTCTTTTCCTTCCACCAGCCTGGTCACCATCATGGAAGCAATGGTATCGCCGCTGGCATTGAGGCAGGTTGCGGCCGGGTCCACCAGAAATCCTATGGTGGCAATCAGCGGGAATGCTTCTGCCGGAAAGCCGAAGAGACTGACAATGAGCATTTCTCCCACCAGGCCGCCCCCGGGAGCACCGGACAGCACAAAGGCGCTCAGGATGGCAACCGCCATGGCCATGGCATAGGTACCGATTCCGGTAAAGGACTGGCCGAATATACCAAACAGAAAGCTTATCTTCACGATGGATGAGAGCACGGAACCATCCATATGCATGGTCGCCCCCATAGGAAGCACAATATCCCGGATGTCCCTTGGTACCCCTATCTTGTCACACGCCTCGCAGTTTACAGGCAGGGCGGCAATGGAGCTCTGAGTGGCAAATGCTGTGACCGCAGGATTCAGTATATGTTTGAACATACGCCTCACCCCCTCTTTTCCTCCGGCGAAATAGGAATATGCCGGAAATGCTGCCATGAAATAAAGGATGCACATGGGATAATACACCAGCATGGCATGTCCGTAGTCTCCGATCAGTCCCGGACCGAACTCTCCCACCAGGGATGCAAAATACGCTCCCAGGCCAATCGGCGCGTACAGCATGATAATACTCACGATTTTCATGATAATTGAATTCAGGTTATTGAGCATCCTTCCCACAGGACTGTCCTCACCTCCGCAGGCGCTGACGCAGAAACCGGACAAAATGGCGAATACAATGATGGGCAGCATGTTCTTCCTGCTCATAAGCCCTGAAAAATCGTCAACCGTCAGTGCGCCTACCACCATTTCCCCGATTCCGCTCATTTCCTCCATCTCAGCGCCGGAAAAATGGATGCTGGTGCCTGCGGCCGGCGGAAATACATTCACCACCACCAGCACCAGGACACCTGCGATGGCACCGGTAATCACAAATACCATCACCAGACTGCTCAGTATCTTCCCCAGCCGTTTCATGTTCACCATGTTCCCCACTGCGCTGGATATGGAAACAAAAACCATTGGAACCACAATCGTAAACATCAGATTCAGAAAAATATCTCCCAGGGGAGCCAGAACCTTAGCCTTTTCGCCAAATATCACCCCGATGACGGCGCCAATCATGATGCCTGATAATAAAATGATTGGAAAACGGTAATTCTTCCATATTTCTGATTTGTTCATCCCTTACTTCCTCCTTCTCCTTTGGCGCAGCCCGGTCTACAGACTATCCACTGCGTTCTTTAACTGTCCCAGGGCCCTCTCCAGTACACTCCTTGGGCAGGCGGCATTCAGCCTCATGTAACCGGACAGGCTCCGTCCGAAGGTATACCCCTCATTCAGTCCCAAACCGGCCTTCTCGATCATAAAGGTACGCAGGGTCTCATTATCCATATTCAGTTCACGGCAGTCCAGCCACACAAGATAAGTGGCGTCCGGCACCGTGGGCTTGATTTTGGGTATATTGGCGCTGCAGTATTCCCTTATGAAGGTAAAGTTCCCATCCAGATACGCAAGCAGCTGTTCCAGCCACTCTTCCCCCTCATTAAACGCTACCTCCATTGCCACGGAACTGAACGCGTTATTTCTGTGGACATCCATAGCCATCCAGAAGTCATCAAATTTCTTCTTCATCTCCAGATTGGGGAAAATTGTGGTGGATGCCTGAAGACCTGCCAGGTTGAAGGTCTTTGTGCCGGAAATACAGCTGATTACTCTTCCGGCTGTCTCCGCGGACAATGTGGCTGTTGGAATATGTTTTTTTCCATGGAACACCAGGTCAGAATGTATCTCGTCGGATACCAGCAGAGTGTTGTTGGCCATACAGATATCTGCCATTCTGGTCAGCTCCTCCCTGCTCCATACAATTCCCAGTGGATTGTGGGGGCTGCACAAAAGGAATATCCTGGCTTCCTTAGCCTTGGCTTCAAAATCCTCGAAGTCAATTCCCCATGCACCGTCCTTTTCCACCAGTCGGTTTTCCAGCACGTTCCGTCCCCACGCCTCTGTCACATCATAGAATTCCGAGTACACAGGCGTCTGAATCATGATACTGTCACCCGGTTCTGAAAACAGCTTTACAATGGATGACAGGGCCGGCACCACTCCCAGGCTCCAGCTCATCATCTCCTTTTTTATATCCCATCCGTTGCGCCGCTTCTGCCAGCCCCGGATCGCCTCAAAGTAGGAATCCGGCCTGGAGGTATATCCCCAGATCCCCTCTTCGGCCCTCTCTTTAAGGGCGTCTATGATGGGCTCAGCTGTCCTGAAATCCATATCGGCCACCCATAAGGGAATCACATCCTCCCTGCCGAATTTCTTCATCCTCTCATCATACTTGGCTGCCCTGTTGTGGCTCCTGTCAATGACTTCGTCAAAATTATACTTCATGTCATATACCGCCTTTCTTTCATTGTTTATGCTGGCTGTGCTTTTCCGCGTCTGCCTGTGCTTTCCGCGTCTGCTTGTGCTTTTCCGCATCTGCCTATTTAATAAGCAAGCATCATGCCAACTTTTACAATCATATTGAAATCCACGCAAAAAAAGGACTTGATTCCTTATTAAATCAAATCCTTTTGCGCTGTATTTAAATTATTCCGCAAACCAAATCAAATGGTTATATTGGTCTTTAATTGGTTGTATTCTTTTATTTCTGGTTGATAATATGGTTTATTTGGTTAAATTCATACCCTTCCCATATCTTCCTGCCCAGGGATGTTATACGGCTTCCGCCTCTTCCCCGTCCGACCCTGGCCAGGCCATATTCCCTGAATATTCCCAGGATAGACCTGACGGCCGGCTGGGAGAGAAGGAGCTTTTCTTTTCTGGCAGCTTCCAGAATCCGCTCCCGTCCCACTGTCTCTCCATTTTCAGAGGAACAGTATAACATTTTTAGTACAAACCAGTATTCCTCCGGTTCCAGCCCCTGTTCCCGCATTGCCTGTTTCCACGGTGCGGTATCAGGCTGCAAAACCGGTTCCTGATATTCCGCCTTTTTGGACGCGCAGTACGATAATCCTGTTCCAATCCCATCATACTGAAATGTGGGGGGCAAATCCTTTACAGTGATAACCTGGCTGCCTGTAAAGCAAAAGTACTCCGCCAGGTTGCGCAGCTCCCGGATATTCCCCGGCCAGCTGTACGTGCGGAAAATCTTCTTTACCTCCTCTGAGAGCACAAACTCTCCCTTCAGTTCCCGGCAGAACCGTTCCATGAGAAGGAATACATCCTCCCCCCGCCGGCACAGGGGAGGAATGAGGACCGGCAGTGTGTTCAGGCGGTAATACAGGTCCCGCCGGAAGCTGCCATCACGCACCTTTTCTTCCAGGGATTCATTGGTAGCTGCCACGATGCGTACATCCACGCTGATGATTTTATTGCCGCCCACCCGCATGATCTCATGCTCCTGAAGCACCCGCAGCAATTTTACCTGGAGAGCCGGACTCATGCCCTCCACCTCATCCAGAAACAAGGTGCCGTGATGGGCGAATTCAAACAGCCCTGGTCTTCCGCCTTTTTTTGCCCCGGTAAACGCGCCCTCCTCATACCCGAAAAGCTCGCTTTCCAGCAGATTTTCCGGCATAGCCCCGCAGTTTATGGCCACAAACGGCCCCTTTTCCCTCCTGGAAGCCAGATGCACTGCGTTGGCAAACAACTCCTTGCCAGTGCCTGTCTCGCCAATTAAGAGTACCGGTGATTCCGTGTAGGCCATCCGCCTTAAAATGGCCTTTGTCCTCAATATCTCCCCGGACACCCCAATCACATCCTCAAAAGTGTACTTGGCCCGGTACCCCTTGTGCATCAGCTGGTTGCGCAGCTCATGCTGGCGGTTCTCAGCATCATTGAAGGGCTGCAGGATGGCAAACGCGCCGATGCAGTCCTCCCTGCGCAGCACCGGAACCACTGTGACGCCTACATTCACATTGTTGATGCGGATTACCCTGGGCTCTATCTTCTCTTTTGTCTTAAGGCACTCAATAAACGGCAAATAGGCCAGGGAGGCAGATGCCTGCTTATGCATCACCAGCGTACGGCTCAGCCCCGTAATCGTTTCCGCCTTCCTGTTCATGGCAAATATCTCAGCCCGCTCATTGATACCGATAATTCCCTCGTCCAATATCTCCATCAGTATGTCAAACTGGCTTTCCAGCCTTCTGGACCTGGCGAACATCATGTCAAAATTGTAGGTGCTGGTGACCACACTTGAAAAATATGCCTGGAACTTAGGTGTCTCCAGCAGTTCCTCCAGGCCCAGCTTTAACGCTGCCTCAATCATGGTCTCCGAAGTCAGACAGCGCTGTCCTATGTTGACCACCTGCTTCACGCTGTCCGGGACATACCGTTCTTCGTCCGGTGTGACAGCCAGGCCAATGCCCTCCACCGGCTCCGCTCCCGGATAAAAGGGTATAAATTCAATGTGGTTCACCCCCAGCTGGTTCAAACCCGATGTGGCTTCCCGGACCATTTTCTCCGTCATATTCACAAACAGTGCCCTGGTTCCGGCAGGAATGGTCCGCAGCAGCCGTATGGTTTCCCATAGATAGGTCACGTGAATCTCGCTGATCTGCGCTTCAATGGGGATGTACTGGGGCACATCCTCCCGGTTGTCAAATGCGTCTGTTGACATGAGATACAGATCCGCCCGCTCCATATTGGAAATCGTTCCTTCTCTCACACTGTATGAATTCACCTTCACGTATTCCCCGAACAGCTCCTGCACCTGTTTTCCGTAAAATGCGCTGGCTCTTGGGTCCAGGGCAATGACCGCTACCTTTTTAACCATTTTATTCCTCCATTTCAACCATTAAAACCATTATAAGACCAAAACCCGCCTTTCCGCAAGCTGAATTTTCAGGCATGAATCTTGCTTGTAATAAGAGATAGATAGGATTTGCGCTGAGCACCCTGTCATTGGTCAGGGCTGCATGGTGCGGGAATTGCAAAGGAGGAACATCATGAATAAAGAAGAATTGATTGCATTGTTAAAGCAGGAGGTAGTGCCTGCCCTGGGCTGTACTGAGCCAGTGTGTGTGGCCCTGGCCGCGGCAGATGCCGCAAAGGCTGCCGGAGGAACCATTCTGTCCGTCAGGGTAGAAATGAATCCAGGCATCTATAAGAACGGTATGAATGTAGGTATTCCCGGTTTTGACCGGGTGGGACTCAAATATGCCGCCGCCCTGGGCGCCTGCCTGGCCAATCCTCAGAAAGGACTTAAACTCCTGGAGGACCTTTCCCCTGCTGTCAGCAGCCAGGCCATAAACCTGGTGGAATCCGGAATGGTCACACTTAAGCTCAAGGAGGACGAGCCCCTGCTCTATGCCCATGCAGAAGCAGTGTCCTCTGCCGGTACAGGAGCCAGCACAATAAGAAATACCCATTCCAATATTGTCTGTACCGCCCGGACAGTAAACGGAGTTCTCACGCCTTTCTTTCAGAAGGAATACTCCCTTACCGGCAGGACGGCTCTCCATGAAAAGCTGGCCTCCATGACCATTTCGCAGATTGTATCCCTGGTCGAAAGCTGTTCCCCAGAGGAACTGGCCTTCATGGAAGACGGAGCCCGGATGAACTCTGCCCTGGCCGATTACGGCATGCAGCACAAACTTGGCATCGGAGCCGCCTCCTCCCTGGCAAAATACTGCCGGACCGATATTATGGGAAACTCCCTAATGAGCCGTATCATGACCCTTATGGCCAGCAGCGCGGAAGGCCGCATGTGCGGCTGTCCCTATGCAGTCATGAGCAGCGCAGGCAGCGGCAACCACGGCCTTACCACCATACTGCCCGTAGTGGAAACAGCCCGGTATCTTGGCTCTGACAAAGAGCATCTGGTAAAGGCGCTGGCCATATCCCATTCCATCAATGTGTATATTAAGGAATTCACCGGCAAGCTGTCCGCCACCTGCGGATGCGGTGTCTCCGCCGCTTCTGCCGCCTCTGCTTCCATGGTCTGGCTCATGGGCGGCAGCCATGAACAGATGGGATATGCCATCATCAATATGAGCGGCAACCTGACCGGCATGATATGTGACGGCGGAAAAATCGGATGTGCCTTAAAACTGGCTACAGCCAGCGGGGCAGCCCTTATGAGCGCCTGTCTGGCCGTGGACAAAACCGTGCTGGATCCAAAGGACGGCATATGCCATGCCACACCGGAGGGCGCCATCCGCAATATGGGACGAATCAGCAATCCCGGCATGGCGCAGACAGACCGCACCATTCTGGAAATCATGATGGAGAAAGATTAATCCGCCCTTTAGTCCACCAGCTTATCCAGTTCCTTCACATGTTCTGTCTCATTGGAGGTTTTATGCTTTGCCTTGGATGCGTACAGGTTCACGGATGCCTGGGACTTCTTAATAGGCTGCATGGTGCCTGCTCCGGCCACACATCCGCCCGGACACGCCATTCCCTCCAGAAGGTAGCCATTGTATTTCCCGGCCTTTGCCATGGTCAGCAGTTTTCTGCATTCCTTAAGGCCCTCTGCATTGGCTACCTTGATTTCCTTATCCGGATAACGCTCATGAATCACATCCACTACGGACTTGGCCACCCCGCCTGCCACCGCAAAGTTACGGCCGTCCATGGAAGCGTCATTGACGCCTTCCGGATCTTCTTCTATCTTCTCCACGTCCACATGCCGGGCGTCAAAGATGCCGTCCATTTCTTCAAAGGTAAGGACGAAATCCACATCGCTTCGTATGTCCGTACGCATGGCCTCCAGCTTCTTGGCTGCGCAGGGACCGATGAATACAACCTTTGCATTGGAATGGTGCCGCTTAATCAGCCTTGCCGTCAGGGTCATGGGGGTCAATGCCATGGAAATACAGTCCGCATGCTCCGGGAACAGCTTCTTAGCCATCATGGACCAGGCCGGGCAGCAGGATGTAGCCATAAAGGGAAGCTTTTCCGGCACTTCCTGGATAAAGTCAATTGCCTCCTGGGTAGCGCACAGGTCGGCTCCCACCGCCACCTCAAATACGTCCGCAAACCCCAGCGCCTTCATGGCTGCGCGCAGCTTGCCGGGCGTCACCTTTGGTCCGAACTGCCCCACAAAAGCCGGGGCAACTGCCGCATAAACCCTTTCCCCTGACTGGATGGCCCGTATAACCTGGAATATCTGCGATTTATCCGCTATGGCTCCAAAGGGGCAGTTCACCAGACACATTCCGCAGGATACGCATTTATCGTAATCAATATCCGCCTTTCCATTCTCATCCGTGGAAATGGCGTCCATACCGCAGGCAGCGGCGCAGGGTCTTTCCTGGATAATGATGGCCTTATAGGAACAAACATCCGCGCACCTTCCGCATTTGATGCATTTGTCATCATTGATGTGGGAGCGGCCATTGGTCCTGTCCAGCTTGATGGCATCCTTAGGGCACACCTCCTCACATGGATGGGCCAGACAGCCCTGGCAGCCGTCTGTTACAAATACGCGCTTTTCATGACAGGCATTGCAGGCAAATTTAATCACATTAATCAGGGGAGGCGTATAATAAGTCTCCGGTCTGTCCGCAGCCTCTATGTTATCCGAAACCGGCGCATGTTCCGCCGCACTGCGGTACGGAAGCCCCATGGCCAATCTGAGCCGTTCCCCGACAATAGCCCGTTCCAAAAAAACGTCATTGCGGAAATTCCCCACTTCACCCGGTATGATTTTATACGGAAGCTCTTCAATACGTTTATCCACCGGCCATTCCGTATGATAGGCCATCCTTGCCACTTCCCTGAATATCCTGTGTCTGATTTCCTGTATACGTGTCTCCACTCCTCGCATATTCCTGCCTCCTTGTTATGAGCACTTAGAGACCGTCCTTTGGTCTCTTACGTGCGATACATTCCGCTTTTAACAGTACCGATTATATACCAGCCCATGAAAAATGCAAATGCCTAAATGCATTTTTCCCCTTTTGTTCTTAAAATAAAGCACGGACCGCAGACAAAAAACAGGCGTCCGGCCGTTTTTTCCCGGCCGCGCGCCTGTTCATACGTTACCATTTTACCAGTCTCAGCACCTCTTCCACACCGCCATGGTCATTGTCACCCGTCACATAGCGGGCAAGGCGTTTCAGTTCATCTCTGCTGTTTCCCATGGCGATCCCCCAGCCGGCATACTGTATCATCTCCATGTCATTGTCCCCATCTCCAATGGCCAGGGTATGTTCCAACGGAATGCCCAAATGGCTGCAAAGCCATTTTAGCGCGGCGCCCTTGTCGGCGGATGCGTGATTGATCTCCATGTTGCCTTCCATGGAGCTGGTCAGCCTCAGGCCTCCCCGCTGCCTCAGGATTCCTTCCAGGCACTCCCGGTCCTCCGCCTCCAGAAAAAACAAATTTATCTTCTCTGTTTCATTCCAAAGGTCCGCAGCTTTTGACAAATCGGGAACCAGTATATGGTTTCTGGTAAAATACCGGACAAAATTATAATTGTGGTTTATACGGGATGCCCGGATGCTGTCCCCTTCATTAATATAAGATTTCCCCTGGGAAAACAATTCCGCATACCCGTCCCGTCCTTTCAGGAATTCCAATACGGTTTTCACCGTTCCTTCCGGAAGCTTTAGCCTGTATAATGATGAAAGAGAGCGCATACTCCATATCTGTGCCCCATTGGCCGTGACTGCATAGCGGACATTTCCCATCATCAGCAGATTTTGAGGAATGCTTTTCAGATACCGGCCGCTGCAGGGCACCACCAAAATCCCCTGCTCGCTCAATTGGCGGATTCGCCTGATTGTTGTCTCCGGAATATGGTCATTGCTGTCCATCAATGTTCCATCCATATCAATTGCCATCATTTGAATACCATGGATCACGGTGTCCATCTTTTTATATAATGTCATTTCAGTCACTTTCTTTCATTGGGTTCTGCATTTTGCTGACACGCCGCCCCTTTCGGCTATCCTTCTGCCGTACTCCCTCGTACCACCAGCTTTACCGGAAGCAGGATCTCTCTCCCCCACTCCATTGGTTCCCGGCTTTCCACCATATCCGCCAGCGTATCCACTGCCAACGCCGCCTTGCGCTTCATATCCTGACGGACAGTGGTCAGCCCGGGGCTGGACAGGGAGGCGTACAGAATATCGTCAAATCCAGCAATTCCAAGGTCCTGCGGTATCTTAATCCCCTGATCCCTGAAATGATTCATGGCCTCCAGGGCATACAAATCCGAAAGGCAGAACAGGGCCGGCCTGTATCCCTCCCTGATATTGGTTTTCACCCGCCGGACAAGGGATTCAAAGGTATCCCTGCGCTTTTCCCGGTTCATGCCCAGGGATATAAAATGTACCCGGCCGTTCGCCTCTGCCGTATCCCCCTTCTTCATCCGTTCCTTCCATGCGCCCTGGCATCCCAGGTATCTTATATGGTCCACACCGTGATCTCTCCCTGCACACACATAAACAGGTCCATATCCGCATTCCAGGAGATAATCTGTCATAAGTCTGCCACCCTGCCAGTCATCCAGACCAATGTTGGGAACCTTGCCCTGATATCCGCTGGCATCAATGGAAACCACGGGCCGTTTCAGCAGGCCGGCAATCTTATCGCAATCATTCTTATGAAAGCTCAGGGTTATGACTCCCTCCACCTCCCGTTCTGTGACCATGCGGAAAATGTCATCCATATCAGAGGATGCGTAAAATATCATGCAGTACCCCTTTTCCCTCAGATACTGCTCTGTCATACCGATTATCTTCCCGTAAAAAGGATCGGCGCCAATGGCCTCCTCGTACGTCTTATGGGGATTGGCCAGCAATGCCACCAGCCCGGAGCCGCCAGGCCTTTTCTCCTCCCCGGAACCGCCCCGGACATACCCCATTGTCTGAATCAGTTCCTGCACGCGGCGGATGGTCTCAGGAGAGACCCGCTTGGTTTTTCCATGAATAACATTGGACACCGTGGCCGTACTGACCCCTGCTGCTTCCGCCAGCTCCCTTATGGTGACACGGCCGCCTGACGGCGCCTCCCTGCCCTTCTCCCGCTTCACATCATTCCCTGTCCCCATGACCTCATCCATATTAAGCCTCCAGCATATATATCCTGGACTGATAATCCCCGTTGGTACCGTCGTATTTCTCCTTGTTGTCCCCTGAAGATGAGTCGGACACAATGAGGCCGAAATTCATCAGTTCATCGCCGTACACGTCAATCTCTTTAAATCCGCCATGATAACCGCCGCCCTGTATGGACACATGGTAGCGGATTCCCTCTTCCAATCCTGCCAGACGGATTTTCCTGTACCCTTCATTCACAGGCTCCAATATCCGGTAATATCCCACCAGAGCCCTTTTCCGGTCCCCGGATACCACCATCCAGGCAGTCACATTTCCCCTTCCCTCAAAGGGACTGATTAGCCTGTAAAAGGTTCCGAACTGGATGAGATCCCGGTTCTCCTTCATAAAAGCAATCTGTCTCCTCACTTTTTCCAGTTCTTCCTCCGTCAGCTGATTCAGGTCCAGTTCATATCCAAAGGTTCCAAAGCAGGCCACGTTCGCCCTGGTTTCAATGGGTGTGGTGCGCAGAACCTGGTGATTCGGCACCGCCGACACATGGGCGCCCATGCTGCTTAAGGGGTAGACCATGGATGTTCCGTATTGTATCTTTAACCGTTCCACTGCGTCCGTGTCATCGGATGTCCAGCACTGGGGCGCATAATACAGCATCCCCGGATCAAACCGGGCCCCTCCGCTGGCGCATGATTCCAGCAATATATGGGGATACCGCCTGATCAGCTTTTCATACAAACTGTATACCCCCAGAATATAACGGTGGAATACCATCCCCTGTTCCTCCGGACGGCCGGCTCGGGAATATACCTCGGACATGCACCGGTTCATATCCCATTTGATATAGGAGACAGGCGCCTCGTCCAGCACATATCTTAACATCTGGTAAATATACTCCACCACTTCCTCCCTGGAAAAATCCAGAACGAACTGATTCCTGCCATGGCAGGCGCTGCGGCCCGGGGCGGACAGCATCCAGTCCGGATGGGCCCTGTACAAATCGCTGTCCTTATTTACCATCTCCGGCTCTATCCACAGCCCGAACGCAAGGCCCATTTCTTCTATCCTGCGGGCTATTCCCGCCACTCCCTCCGGCAGCTTTTTCCGGTAGGGATACCAGTCTCCCAGGGAGGACCTGCTGTCATCCCGTCGGCCGAACCAGCCGTCATCCAGTACAAAAAGTTCCACTCCCACATCTTTGGCGGTTCTGGCAAGCTTAAGGATTTTTTCTTCGTCAAAGTCGAAATAGGTGGCTTCCCAGTTATTGATTAATATGGGCCTGGCTCTGTCTCTCCAGGGTCCCCTGGCAAGGCGGCTGCGGTATAATTCATGATAGGTCTGGCTCATACCGTTCAGTCCGCTGTCCGAATACACCATAACCACCTCGGGAGTCTGAAACATTTCTCCCTTCTTTAACGGCCAGGAAAAGCAATGGGGATGGATCCCCAGCATGACCCTGGTGACGTCATATGTATCCACCTCTGCCTGAGCCAGAAAATTGCCGCTGTACACCAGGCTAAAGCCGTAAACCTCCCCTGCATGTTCTCCTGTATCCGGCCGTTTGAGGGCAATAAATGGGTTGTAATTACTGCTGCTGCATCCTCTCATGCTGTACACGGACTGAACGCCATGCTCCAGCCTCCTTGTCTTTACGTTCCGCTCCCTGGCCCAGGCCCCTGTAAGCTCCACCATCTCAAACACGCTGTCCGGCAGGTCCAGGCTGGCGCTCATGGCCTGGTTCAGGACCACGCCGTCTTCATGATCGCAGATGAACCGGGCGCTCCTTGTGATAACAGGAAGGTTCTCATAAATCGTGTAAGTAAGAATCAGTTTTGTCTTTATCCACGCATCCTTCAGGGTTATCTCCAGGGTGGAAGCCTCCCGCGCCTGTTCCGCATAGGTGGCAGGCAGCCCCTTAAGGGCGGGCTTTCCTTCACGGACACAATGGGATTCATAGACAAATTCCGTGATGCGGCTCCCGTCGGCCTGGAGGATGTCATAGGCCGGACAGCGCATATCGCCGTGTCCATAGGATGGATATTCCTGTTTGATGTGTTCCATGGAAAATTCCCTGTCCCCTTCATAAAAACAGGGCGCCATGGAACGAATCCGTATTTCCAGCATATGCTCAAAAGAGGCCTGGTCCCTGACCGCCTTTCCATAGTACAGATGGCCCAGCTGTCCGTTGCGCAGTATTGTCATGATATAACTTATCTTATGATTATACAGGTGGAATTCCCTTCCGTTCTCATGTATTTTAATTGGCATATTGTTACCTCCAATGATTCTGACCGGCTCTAGCTCTTTTCTTCTATAATGATTCTGCGGAACAGCTCATAGAGCAGGGATAGTTCATAGGAATTCATCCTGATTCTGTATTTCTGCTCCATATCGCTGAAAATTTCCCTGGATACCCCATAAAACCGCTTTTCCCGCGGCGACAGCTCTTGCGGCTGTTCCGTCACCGGGTCCGTCGTCATAAGGCGCTCAATCATGAACGCAATATGCATATACAGGTTCAGCCTGATGTGTCCCGTCATTTCCAGATGATAGTACTGCTCATACTTCATAAGCACCAGCTCCACTTCATTGATAACCACGGTGGGATTCAGGAACCTGAGGCGGCTGACAATTCCTTCTATGGAAAAGAACCGGATGTATTCACGTTTCAGTTCCTCGAATTTTTCTCCAGACAGCAGTCCCTTAAACGAGCTCCACAGCAGATCCTCACCCTTGCCGTCCAGTATGTCATAGATGTTCAGCCAGGGTACCCTTACATGTTCCGGCAGAGCCGAGGTAGTGAGGATGAGCAGTGTCTGTTTAAAATATTCCTTTTGGTTCTCATCCAAAAGCCTGCGCAGTTCCTGGTAATCCATGGTCACGATATCAATGTCGGAGGGGTCAAATACCTTGCACATGGCCTCCTGAAGTTTTTCTGCAATTCCCACACCCGACATGCAGGATACGATGATATTCCTGCCTCTGGACACTCCCTCAAAGTACTGGATTTCAAAGGCATATGTCTCCCTGGCAGCCCTCACAATATCTAAAAAGGAGCAGCGGCCCAGCATCTTGATGCCTACATCCAGCGCAATGGCCGTAGTCACATTATTGATAATCAGCAAATCTCCCGCCAAGTCATTTTTGATGGAAGAATACAGCTGGCCGAGGGAACCGGTGTCCACCAGAAGAATCATGCCCTTCCTTGTATTGACCCGTTCCAGATACTGCCTGACCTTTGTTATGGTATCCTCCACTGCCGTATCCATGGGCATGTCAATAGCTTCAAACACAAAGGTACGGCAGGTGCGGTTGGCAACCTTCTGGATACTGCTGGCCGTGGAGTCCCCGTGGGCAACAATTAATCCGTGAAATTCCATGGTCTCCACCATATATTCATGAAGGGACAGGGAAAACAGAAAGTCAAGGGCGGTTCCCGCTTCCTGGTCCATCTCATCCAGATTCCGGCAAATCCGCCCTGCCACATAGTACGCCTTTGGCATGGCCTGTTCAAAATAAGTGTCCAGTTTTCTGCGTGTTTCTTCCTCCGGGCAGCTGTATTTGAATATACTGTAGAGAAATCCCAGTTCATCCATAACCCCCTTTACCTCACTCACTCCGTAGGCGCAGAGAATTTCACGGCATACCGGGCTGAACAGTTTCCAGTCCGGTTCACTCCGGCAGACTGAGTTTTCCTGGGTTCTGAGTTTTTTCACCATGCGTTTAAAGTTCAGATATACACTGTCCACTGAAGTCTCCACGCGCTCAAAAGGAATCCCGGAAATATCCTCCCACAGGGCATCCATTTCCCGTTTTGCCCCCTCACAGGCCAGTTCTGTCTGTTCAAAGGGCAGTCCGTCCCCATCCACCAGAATGGACGGCAGTCCGCAGGACCGTCTGGTCCGGTCACGGCTGCTTTGGCTGCCCCCCGCTATCTCAGGCAGCTCCCCCATGGTAATGTGAAGTATGTCCTTGTGCCGCTGACGGTAAAATGCATTGGCACAGCTGACCTGTACCAGATTCTCCAGCTTTCCGATATTTCCCTGCAGCTTTGTGAACAGCAATGCTTCCGCCACTGTTCCGTCCACCTCTATCCGCCGGTTGACCTTCCCAGCCTCCTTCTGGTAAAAGAGATACAGCATTTGAAGCCGCTCCTTAAGAGGCCGTTCCATCATGCTGGGAATAGGAATCTGAAGGGTAATGCGCCGTCGGAAGGTTTCCAAAAGTACTTCCTCCGGCTGTTCCGTGGTGGCAAAAATGAAACGTACCCTGGAGGTTTTCCAGGCGTTGTCTCCCAGGGGACGGTATTGGCCCGAATCCATGAACAGGAATAATTTCTCCTGGTTTTCAAAGGACAGCCTGTGGACCTCATCCAGGAACAGATATCCTCCGTCCGCTTCCTTCAAAAGCCCGTCCCGGTCCCGGTCAGCTCCCGTAAAGCTGCCCTTTTTATATCCCAGCAAGACAGCGGAAAGGAGTTCCGGATTATTGGCGTAATCCGCGCAGTTGAGCACCACAAAGGGCGCGCCGGCGGCAATGGTCTGCTGTTCCAGGGCATATTCATATATCAGGCGGGCTATAAAACTTTTTCCCACCCCGCTTTCGCCGGTCAGAAGCATGGGAAGGCCGTCCGGAGGATAATTCACTGCAGCCATACACATCTCCACGGTCTGTCTCTGACTCCCTGCGTATCCCACCATGGATGAGAATACGGAACTAACGGAAACGGCAGCCGGTTCCACCCTTTCCCGGGACAGCCCGGTTTCCGCGCATTTCCACTGTTCTTCTCCAAAAAATTCCAAATCTTCCGAAGTCACGGGAAACCAGTACACTGGCCGTGTACTGGTTTTTACCGCAAGTCCGTCCTCCATGAGCCTGGTCAGATAATGGCTTATCACCTGCCGGCTCAGATTCAGCTTCTGCGCCAGCTCTGCCGCTGTTATCTTTCCATTGTTGCTGCACGATTCTTTTAAGGATTCATAGACCCGTTCTTTTGCCTGCATGGACAACCCCCTCCATCATACTGATTCTGCATTCCTGTTCCCGTTTCATTCCGTGGGACATATTTATTCCCCATATCTATTCCCCATCCTCATACAACCATCATACCATGCTGTTTCAGAAGGATGCTATTCCCAAACTATGCTATTCCCAGTCTACGCAATTCCCAGTCCACGCAATCCCCAGTCTACGCAATCCCCAGGGCTGAGAGCACAATTCCCAGGACAATCACACCCACAATCAGTACATTGATGCTCATTTTCTTTTTTGTCAGGAGATAGAAGCACAGCAAGGTAAGGCACAGCGGAACCAGTCCCACAAACAGCTGGTCCAGCATACTCTGGAGGGAGAAAATCTCTGTCCCCTCCATGGACAATGACAGCTTGCTGTTAAATACCACCATGCTGCTGGCCATTCCTCCTACCATCATAAGTCCCATGATACTGGCCGCCTTGGTCAGCACGGTAATCAGGCCTCCGCTGTACAGCTTCTCAATGTATTCGGAACCCAGACTGTATCCCAGGAACGTTCCGTAGTAGCGCACTACGTTGCTGGGGATATTAAACAATAACAGGAACACAAGCGGCGCCAGTACATTGCCTGCCTGGGCCATACTGATGGCTATTCCGGCGCAGATTACACGCCATACACCCCAGAATATGGAATCGCCTATGCCGGCCAGAGGGCCCATGAGGCTGGTCTTGATGGGGTTAATGGATCCCGCGTCAAAGTCCTTGTTCTCGCTGTTTTCCTTTTCCATGGCGCCGCAGAGTCCCATGATGAACGTGGACATGGGCACCGTTGTATTGAAGTAGGATATATGCCTTGCCATTGCCTCCTTCTTACCCTCCGGATCATTTTTATAAAACCGGTTGATAAAAGGAATCATAGAGTAGCAGAAACCGGATGCTCCCTGTTTTGCCGGGGTTACGGATGTGTATAGGGTAAAGGAACGCAGGAATACGGACCTGAGCATTTTCTTTTCTTCTCTGGAAACATCAGTTATCTTAGACATTGAAAAAATCCTCCTCTTCTTCATCTAATATTCCCTGTGCAGGAACAGCCGCAGGCGCGGCAGCGGCCTTTACTCTCAGAAGCTGGTTAAGCTCCAGATCCCTCTGCGCCACCAGCAGGGCCGCTATGACGCCCAGGGCAGCCAGCGCGATCAGCGGAAGCTTTAAATAAGCCACCAGCACAAATCCCAGGAAAAAGTAAACACAGATTTTATTGTTCCACAACAGCTTCAAAAGCATGGCCATACCTACAGCCGGAAGCAGGTTTCCGCAGACCGTAAGGCCGTTCATGATAACCGCCGGAATAGCCTTAACCGCTGCCTCCACTGCCTTAGAGCCAAAAAGGATTGCAAAGAACGGAATCAGGCAGTACAGTCCCCAGTTCAGGCACCACAGTCCATAGTGGAGTCTCGTAAGCTTTTTGTCCTCCCCGTTCTCAGCCAGTTTGTCGAATACCGGAGCGAACCAGCCTATAATACCAATCCAGATAATGTTTTTCGCCTGCTGTCCCAGCATTCCGATGGGAAGGGCTAACGGGAGCGCCACCTCAGGGCCGCCGCCGCTCATGATGGCAAAAGCGCAGCCCACCACGCTGGCGATTCCGCATTCAGCAGCTGATGCGCCTCCAATGTTTACAATACCCATGAACACAGCTTCCAGGGAGGCTCCGATAAGCAGCCCCTGCTGTATATCCCCAAAAAGCCAGCCTACGATGGGACAGATGAATACCGGACGGTCCAGCATGGTGAATCCCAGCAAATCCCTGACTCCAGATGCGATAAGTACCATGACTGCGATAACAAACGCAGTAACAAGTATAGATGAATGTGCTAACATGAATTTATCCCCTTTCTGTCTATGTTTTACAACACTTCTGAAACAAGCTTCTTTTCATCGGAAGGAACCATCTGAAGGGCTGTATCCGGAGCCAGTGCCGCCAGTTCCTTTAACGCCTCCACCTCGTCAGGCGTAAGACTTACCGACCTGGAAATAATGGTGCGCTCCGTTCCGTCGCCGCTGGTAAACCGTCCTGCATTGCCGATATTCACATACTCGATACCAGGTACGGCTTTATACACCTCCAGCGCATTCTTCACCGTCTTAACCAGTACCAGAATCCGCATTCCCTCAGACCTTGGATTATTTAACAGTGCAATGATTTCCGGCACAGTCTTAATGATACATTTAATGCCATCCGGCACAGCCATTTTCAGTGTCATTTTCTGCATCTCATTGGAAGCAGCCTCATCGTCCGCAACCATGATTCCCTGGATTCCCAAATCCCTGGTCCACGCCATGGCCACCTGTCCGTGAATCAGTCTCTCGTCTACCCTTAAAGCCTTAACCATACTATATTCTCCTCTCCTTATGAGCACTTAACGCCTGTATTTCCGACGCCTTCGTGCGATACATGCAGCTTACCTCCTACGCAAAGAAATCCTCATCCCGGCTGTCATCCGCTTCCAGCTCCACCAGTTCCATCTGTTTTTTTGAATCCTCAATGTACTGCCGGACATCCTCCCTGGTAATTCCTTGGGGTGCAATGGCCAGAGCCACCAGCAGAGGCAGGTTGAAGCCGGCAATCAAAAACACATTTTCCCGCACCGCGTAGGGTACGATTTTCTGGTTCACACTTCCCCCCTTGATATCCGTGAGCACAATTACCTGGTCCTCCGACTGAACCCGGGCAAAATACTGTTCCAGTGTCTCCGCCAAATTTTCATCCTGGTCCACATAAGCATTGATACAGGTAATATTCCCAACATCTCCCATAAGGAATTTAACCGTACTCTCCGCTCCGGAAGCAAAGGTTCCGTGTGTGGCTATCAATATCTTCTTCATGTTGGAACTCCTTCCCTTTTTCTGTTTTATTTTCATTTCACTTATATATTTAGCAAATACGGTGCCAACTTTTTTTAGACACTTGGCATCCGCCGCAAATCCCTTGATTTTAAAGGAATAAATTTATTCAGCAATCGTTCTATCAAAATTTTACCACACCTTCCCATAAAGTGTCTAATATAGTGTCTAACATTGAGTCCAATATTGCGTCCAATCAAAACAGGAGTACCGCCCTCACATACGAATGAGAGCAGCACTCCTGCTTATTTTTAATTATTCTTTTTAAGTTTTAAAGAAGCTCTAAAGCTGTTCCTCAGCAATAAACGCCTCAAAAGGCTGTAACATGCCGTTTTTCATAATCTCCGGCTCATTCTGAATGATTGCCTTGTAACCCGGATACAGAATTCCCTCAAGACGGCTGCCCGGTACCGGAGCGTCTGTCAGATTGGCTGCCACCAGCCACTTTTTCCCTTTATATTCCCGCTGGTACACAAACAGAGAATCATCCTCAGGCAGCAGCAGGCGGTAACTTCCCTCTGTAAGAATATCCTCTTCGTGGCGGAGGCGAATCAGCTTCTGATAGTAATGGAACACAGAGTCGCTGTCCTTAAGAGCCTCCTCCACATTGATTTCCTTATAACGCGGATTCACCTTAAACCATGGAGTGCCGCAGGTAAATCCCGCGTTCTCCCCATCTGTCCACTGCATCGGCGTCCTGGCATTATCCCGGCTCTTGTTCCAGACCGCCCGTTTAAATGCCTCCCGGCTGATGGTCTTTTCGTGTTCTACCAGCTCTAAGAGGGCATTCTTCACTTCCACATCCTCATACTCATCCAGCTCATAGGAGGCATTCACCATGCCAATCTCCTCCCCCTGGTACACGTAGGGTGTCCCCTTCATACCGTGCAGGATCGTGGCATACGCTTTGGCGCATTCCTTTCTGAAACAGGTGTCATTGCCCCAGCGGGAAATCACTCTGGGCTGGTCGTGGTTTTCCAGATAAAGCGCGTTCCATCCATGGCCCTCCAGCTTTTCCTGCCAGTCTGACATAACCCGTTTCAAATCCCTGACATCAAATGGCTTCAATGCCCACTTACGGTTCACATGGCCCGGAATGCGGTCAATGTTCATGTGTTCAAACGTAAATATCATATTCAATTCCCGCCGCTTTGGATCCACAAACAGCCGGGCATTTTCAGAGGTGGAGCCAGGAGCTTCCCCCACGGTCATGCAGTCATATTCCGCCAGAGCCTCCCGGTTCATTTCCTGGAGGAATTCATGAAGCCTTGGACCGTTGGAATGCATAAAACCGGTATAGTAACGCCTGCCGGGTTCTTCCGGATAGTCCGGAAAATCCGTATACTTGGAAATGGAAGCAATCACGTCCATGCGCCAGCCATCCACGCCCTTGTCCATCCAGAATTTCATAAGGTCATAGACCTCTCTGCGCACGGTCTCATTTTCCCAGTTCAAATCAGGCTGCTTCTTATCATAAAAATGCAGGTAATACTGCTCCCGTTCCTGGTCATAGGTCCAGGCACTGCCGCAGAAGCTGGATCCCCAGTTATTAGGCTCGCTCCCGTCGTCTTTCGGGTCTTTCCAGATATAATAATTGCTGTAAGGATTGTCCGCCGATTTCCGGCTCTCCGCAAACCACTGGTGCTCATCCGAAGTATGGTTTGCGACTAAATCCATGACTATCTTGATTCCACGGTCATGGGCCTTTTCTATCAGCTCCTCCATATCCTCCATGGTACCAAATTTCTCATACATCTGCCGGTAATCTCTGATATCGTACCCGTTGTCCTGCTGCGGGGAATCATAGACAGGGCTCAGCCAGATGACGTCAATTCCCAGGTTTTCCAGATAATCCAACTTCCGGATAATCCCCTGCAAATCCCCGAACCCGTCCCCATTGGAATCCATAAAGCTTCTCGGATAAATCTGATATACAACGGACTTCTTCCACCAATCGCTCATACACACATCTCCTCATGATTTAAAATTCAGGGAAAGCCGCGCAACCGGCTTTCATCCATGTCATGATGCGATTATATACAGATACCCCGTTCAGGGTCAACAGGTTACGGCCATAACCTCCTTATTGCACAACCCCTGATATCACACGTCATACACAAAATGCGGAACCGGACGGCCGTCCACAGGGGACCGTGTTTCCCCGTCCCGGACCGCGCCCATTTTTCTGTAAAATCCCACGGCCTGAGGGCTGGTAACAAAATGAATACGGCATATTTCCTTTTTTTCGCACCAGCCGGTCATATGCTCCCACATCTGTTTTCCCAGTCCCCTCCCCAGCCTTTCCTCTGCCACATAAAAATACTCTAATTCCCATGCATCTCTATCCTGCCTGATTCCCCAGAAGGCAGCCGGACAGCCGCGTTCTCCTGCCGCATACACAGGATTGCGGCGGATAAAATCTTCCGTAACATTAAACCCTGCGTCAAAGTTTTCCATAAACGCCTCATCATATCCCCAGTGTGCCTCCGAAGCCCTTGCAAGCCGGCGCAGCGCCTCCGTATCTTCGGGCTCAGCCCTGACAAACCCCAGAGCCTGCCTTTTATACCGGCCGGGATAAAGGCTCTTTGCCTCCCTGGTAAATCTTTCCACCACAGCTGTTTTCTGCTCTGTATACCCATCCCGGTCATGTTCATATTCCTTCCAGAGTCCCAGCTTCAGCTCCTCATATTCCCTGGCTGCTTCCGGATGCTCCCTCAGATAATCCCTGAAATACAGCTCGTCGTTATCCCCCGCCTCTCTCAGATGCAGATGGAATACCTTCTCCGCAAATCCCGACGGCGTATAACCCCTGTTGAACGAAATCCTCCCTGGCTTTTCCATCATGCAGATGTAGCCGCCGCCGATAATATGTTCCTTCACGGCCTGCATATCCCCGCCTTCCCTCATTTCCACCAGGATATCCACTATGGGCTTGGCCCAGATGGATGGGATGGATGTGCTTCCCACATGACTGATTTCGCAGATATCCTCCATGGGAAGGATACCAAACAGCCTCTCCCTTTCCTCCTGGTACCACTGCGCCCAGACCGGCCTGTGCTCTGTGAGGAAAACAGGGAACAGCTGCCACAGTTCCTCCAGGCTCATGCCGGAAAACGGGTCCTGTCTATCCTTCATCATCATATCTCTCCAATTTTTTCTCCCATTCCTCCTTTACCCCTTTCATCCTGCGGAAATAAGAGCTCATCTCATCCGCCATGCCTGAAAGACGGTTTAGGAGCGTGGAGAAATCCTTTAACATCTCATCGTCCTGGAAATAGGGGTATACGATATCATGGTCAATCTCACTCCAGCCCTCCTCAAACAGGGTTCTTCCCTGGATCTCCACATAATATCCCTTATATTTGATGATATAGTGGAGGGAGCGGTATATACCGTTGGACTTAATCTCAATCAAATTCTCGTCATAAATCCTGGTGTCCCCGTTTCTGCGGTAGACCTTTGGCCGTTCCGCAATGTAATAATGCCCGGTGTCCTCATCAAAATCCTTTATGCGGTCCACCACATATAGATCAGGGTTATTCTCAAATACACTGGTTATATATTTGTGGAAATGAATCCAATCCTCCCGGTAAAGAAAAAACACACGAATGCCAATCAGGTCCGTGATATACTTATGGTAATTGCCCCTGTTTATATCCTCAAACCGTTCAAAATGTTCGTTGCGCTTGCGTATGATTTTCTCAATCAGATGGCCGGGATCCTTAGTGCGGTACCGGTAGGAATGGATGCCTGCCCTCTCAATATCATAGAGATAATCGTACACAAAATCCTTACCAATGCTGCGCAGTTTTCCCTCAACGGACAAATAGTCATCATAGATGGCCGCCAGCTCCTCCCATTCCAGACCGGCCGCCTTAAGTTCCTCAGGTTCAATGTTGTAGCTTGTTAAAAAATTTTCCTTGTCAATCATCCGGTATCATTCCTCCTGTGTGTCTAAAATGTCTGCATATCCTTACAGCCGCCGTACGTCATCCGTCAATGGGGCTTCATCACCAATGCCCTTTCATCCACTGCCCGCAGGGTTGCCAGTATTCCGTCCAGGTGATCGTACTCATGCTGAATCAGTTCCGACATATCCCCTTCCAGTTCCATGGAGCAGTCATTCCATTCCAGATCTTTATAATATATGATGCACCGTTTATACCGCTTTACCCTGACCAGCAGATCAGGAAATGACATACAATCATCCAGCACGTCTATCATCTCCTGTTCAGGAAAGGCAAGCCGTGGATTGATAAACAGCACCGGAGTGTCCAGATGCCGGTAAATAACACGTTTCTTCACACCAATCTGAGGCGCCGCAATAGCCCTTCCCACTCCATAGCGGGCCCTAAATGCCAACAGTGTATCCTTTAAATCCTCCCTCACCTGTTCCATCTGATGAAGCTCTTCTATTTTCACTTCCCTGCTGACCTCATATAATTCAGGATTTCCCAATAACAGAATCGTCCGCTCCACGTCAAAACCTCCCTCTGCGCTGTTTTCATTCCCGTACAACGCGTTTTCCTAAGTATATCATGATTCCATCCGATTTCCAAATCCCAATTAAAGGGTACGGGGAAAAAATCCGGACTGCCTCTTAAGTCGAGACAGTCCGGGCCTGTATGCCTTTATGTATATTACGCCTGGGGGAACTCAATCAGATTCAGTCCGATGGATTCACTCATCCTTCTGCCAGCGGTTCCGTCAATCGCCGTAATAAAAATCTCTGCGGTGGCGCTGATAACCGCCCTGTTCAAATGGCCTCCATGGCACTCTCCATCCAGCGGGTTGCCGATTACCATGTGCAGATGAAGATATGGGGTTTCTCCCTGCTGTGTTATGTTGCCTGTAAGGGAGGCAATTTCATAGATTCCCTTGAAGGACTTTCCATAATACTTCTTCTGCGTTGTATTAAATACCCCAAGTTCCACCTCGCAGGCAGCTCCCAGCCCGGAAACCTCTCCCAGAGCCACCTTTTCTGTTCTGCACACTTCCCGGATACACTCTGTCACTTCCTCGCCCGGATTCAGGCGGAGGATAATTTTTTGTCCAAATCTCTTATATTCCATGGTGTTGACTCCTTTCAAACACAGTTTACAATACATTTAACCATTATATATTCATGTATGTAAGATGTAAAATTATATTTTCTACGGTCTGCTCTAATTTTTCGTTATGATTGGCTGTGTCTGAGCTTTAAAAATATGCCTTGGAATTCTCCCGCATCAAAAAATCACATCCCGGTCCGACCCTCCCATTGTCAAATTCCCTATACAGGTATATAATTATACTAACATCTTTTTTTAACCATACAACCATAAAGATACTAAGGAGGTGATACAGAATGGATAACGCAATGAAAATACCTGATTGTCCTGTGGAAATGACCCTGCAGCTTATTGGCGATAAATGGAAGGTTCTCATCATCCGGGATTTGCTCACAGGTACAAAACGGTTCAACGAGCTCATGCGGTCAGTAAACGGCATAACCCAGAAAGTCCTGACCAGCCATCTCAGGGCCATGGAGCAGGCAGGCCTGATTACCCGCAAAATATATCCGCAGGTTCCCCCGAAGGTGGAATATACCCTGACCGAAACAGGATACAGCCTGAAACCCATACTGGACTCCATGGTAGCCTGGGGAACAGATTACAAAAAGAACATAGGACAAATGTAAACGCACAAAGAGCCGTGTCCCCGGTTTCTCTCAAATCCGGGGATCATGGCTCTTATGTGATCCTTATATGAGCTTTATGTGAACTTTATGTGATCCTTATATGCTCCTTATGTGAAATCACTATGATATTATCCCTGCGCAGCCGGCTCCAGTCCTAAAAAAACCGCTGTGTCCCGAAGCGCCTTCATACCGTCAAGACGCCCTAAATCATACATTTGCTGTATCTTCTCCGGTCTGTTTTCTGTCCGGCTGATTTTAATAAGACGGCTGGGACGTATGACAAAGATTTCCCCGGCAGCCTCCATGCGTCTGACCTCCTCCAGTTCCCGGTTATACATCAGGTGGCGGCACTCCATGGTTTTTATAAATTCGGGATATCTGCGGTATACCCTGCGGATAGCGGGGAGCATTTGGTTTGGCTTTTTGCGGTAACCATCCGGCCGGGTAAGTATGACCAGGCTTCTTTTAAAGCCCATTTTGCGGAATGCAGCTACGGGAATGGAGTCGGATACGCCTCCGTCCAGCAGCTTCTGTCCGTCTATCTCCACAATCCTGGAAACCAGAGGCATGGAGGCGGATGCCCTGATCCATTGTATGTTCTCCCCCCTCAGGCTGCCGCATCTGTGGTATACCGGCCTGCCGGTTTCCACATCTGTGCAGGTGGCATAAAACTCCATGGGCGAAGCCTCAAAGGCGTCATTGTCAAATGGGTCCAGCCGCTCCGGCAGTTCGTGATAACAGAACTCATTTCCCACCAGATCGCCGGTCATTACCAGCGACCGGAAACTCATATACCGCGGGTCGCGGCAGTACTTCAGATTATAGCGTATGGAGCGCCCGGCCTGTCCCGCCACAAAGCTGCACCCATGGATGGCTCCTGCCGAAACTCCTACCAGACCGTCTGCCTTAATCCCATGTTCCAATAATACGTCCAATACGCCGGCGGCGTAAATGCCCCGCATTCCGCCGCCTTCCACAACAATTCCAGTTTTCATTTCCATCTACCTCTTTACAGGCGTATTTTAGGAATTAGTTCTTACCTCATCCCACTGGCCATGGCCTGTCAGCCAGTTCAGAGCCTTGTGCCATTCCCTTACCACCCCGGTCTTCATGCCCACAGGCTCCGGCAGTTCATGGCGTCTGGCATTGATGCAGGACCATTCCAGACAGGAAATAAGGTCGCAGGCATCCAACAGCTCTCTGGGGCTCTTAGGTCTGGACTTTGCCATGATTTTACTGATACTGGTGCCATTTCTCAGCAGCTTTACCAAATCAGCGGGATTGCAGGGATGATCCGGGAATCCCAGCTCCTCCACCAGTCCCAGCGCCCATTCTACCACGTGAAGGGATTCATACTGCCTTAAGAAAGACAGGATTTCCTTCCTGTCGGGAGCCGTATCGTGCAGATACTTCCACTCCTTTGGAGAGAAATAATCCTGGGTATTGTTATTATCAATATAATCCATCAGGAAATTCTGTGCCTTTTCCATCCCCTGTTTTTCATCCAGAAGGCATTCCGAATAAATGGCAACGCCCATAATGGCCAGGGCCCTCTGAGCAGTCTCCTCCAGGGAGGGGCAGGTTATCTGTGAAGCAGGCGCAACTGCGGGCAGCCATCCGGGTACATAGATTGCATTTCCGATAAGCGTCTGCATGGTGCGCATCCTGCGGTCCACCTGCTCCTGGGTGATATCCTTTCCGGCCTTTAAGTCCGGCTCCTGATAGGGAAGATAGCGGGTAAAGGCGCTTCCGCCCTTATCGGACAGAATCAGGAGCTTTTCTCCATTTTCCCCGCTGCAGAACATGCCGTCCTCTTTCTCATCCTGGTTCTGAATCAGGATAATTCCCTCCAGATCGTTTAAAATGGACACGAACATATCCTCAATCATGGTCTTCTTGTCCTCGATATCCTCTTCGTCCTCCACGTCAAAGGCATATTCCACCAGCACAAAACTTCTGGCCCGTCCAATCTGGTACAGCAGGTTGGTCTTAACATCCACAACACCTGTTTTAACCTGATAAAAATGGTCGCAGGTTCCCTCCACCTGTCTCTTTATAAACTCCTCCGCCTTTTCACCGGCAGACTCGCTGGCCACTGCCAGACGGATTTCTATATCTCCGTTATGCAGAACAAGGGTATCCCCCATTCCCTCCGGGTCCAGGCCAAAGGTTGTACACAAAACTTGAATGATTTTTTCCTGTGACGGGATATCTGAGAAAATGAAGGACTTGCCTTCATATCGCTTTGCTGGGGCTGATGTCATATTCTCTGCCATTACAGGCTCCGTATTCTGATTCTTATCATTTTCAAATGGTTCCATATAATTCTCCTTAATTCTTTCGTTGTCTGCAACATTTTGATTATACTATGTTTGGCGGAAAAACACAAATTAATCCTTCAATATATATAATTTATGGGCGGACAGCCGGAAACAATATCTATTTCCGGCTGTCCGCCCATAAATACCTGTTTTCTATTTCACACCGGAAATTTCCGGACTCCCTTCCATTATATTTCTCATCCACTCTTTTATCATTCGTTTGTCAATCTTGCCATTATGGGTTTTGGGAATATCCTCCACAAAGACAATATACTCCGGTATCTTAAAACGAGCCACTCTGGTCTTAAGCATCTCCTTTATATCTTCAGCCCGGACATTCGTTCCCTTTTCCAGTTTGATTACCGCAGCCGGTACTTCCATATACTTGGAATCAGGTACCCCTACGACCACGGCCTCCACCACGCCCGGAAGGGTGTGGATGGTGTTTTCAATATCAAAACTGCACACCTTTTCCCCGCCGCGGTTAATCATATCCTTCTTTCTATCCACGATATACAGATAACCCGCCTGGTTATAGTAACCCAAATCTCCAGTTCTCAGCCATCCATCTTCTGTAATAGAGTCAACCTTCTGTTTGTAGTATTCCTCCACTACAAAACTCCCTTTTAAACATATCTCCCCGATTTGATTTTCCATCAACTCCGTTCCATCATCATCTGCAATCTTGATCCGCAGGTCCGGCATAGGAATGCCGGAAGCCCCAATCCACGGGCTGTCCGCCGCGCCGCCCGGAAATATGGTTCCTGCTCCGGAAGTTTCCGTCATTCCATATACAGTATGGAACTCAGCCTGGGGCATCCATTCTTTCAGTTTCCGTATGTTCTCAGGAGCCATATTTCCGCTTCCGCACGCAAAAGACTTCACAGAAGGAATTAACGGATAGCTGCTCCTCTTTTCCAGCAGTATTGTAAACACGGTAGGAGACGCGTGATAGAATGTAATATTATTTTCAAGAAAACAAGTCAATATCCGGTCCGCATCCACCTTTTTCATGAGATAGACCGTACCTCCCACCGCCAGCATAACAGACAAAATACATATCATTCCTGTCACATGGTACATCGGGGTAGCTATTACAGAACTGTCAAGCTGGGTCAGCCTTAAGGTTGCGGCGTATGCTTCTACTGAATTCATGACCTGATAATTTTTCATGGCAACGCCTTTGCTTCTGGATGTAGTGCCTGAAGTAAACATGAGAATAGCTGAATCATCCCACGTTCCCACACCATCCGTTATTTCGTTATCCTCCAAATCACGGAGCATCCAGTCCAATCCAAAATCCGGTCCACTTTTCGATACAATAACAGTTACGTGCTCTAAATTTTCAAACCAAGGCTCAAACTTTTCTTCACAGATTATAGTTGTAACATCTGCTTTCTCCAACAAAGACAGGATTTCCGGCCTCTGAAACTTTCCCGGGAGAGGAACCGCCACCCCGCCAATTTTATTGGCGGCCAGATATGACACACAAAATTCCGGCCCGTTATACAGGAGAATTCCAATTCGCTCCCCTTTTTGTATGCCTGTTTTTTTCTTAAGCGACGCAGCCATCCTGTCTGTCATATCCAGCAGCCGGCCATAGGTCAATGCTTGTCCTTTGTCATCCACCACTGCTGTTTTACCTGGCCACCTGGCAGCGGTAAGGCTAAAGGCATGATATATGCTGTCTGCCATGCCTTCATACACATGGATGTTCCGGCCGCCTGCCCCGGCTTCTTTTATACGTTCACGCAGCAGGTCCGGCCAATAATTTTCCCAAGATAACATTTCCTTTTCCCCTCATACGGAAAGGCAGGACAGACTATTCTGAATGTTCGATATCTAACAGGGCTCTTCTGGAACGTTCCAAATGGACCTGCATAATATGACAGGCAAAATCCCCATCGCCGTCTTCCACTGCACCGAATAACTGACGGTGGTCCATCATGGACCGGGATACGATTTTCGGATCTCTGTTCAGGCGGTCCGTGTATCTCTGAGCAATATCATTGAACATCTGGGATATAAGGACGAGAATCCGGTTCTTAGACGCTGAAACCAGCAGATCATGAAACTTCCTGTCGTATTTCGAATAGGAAGCAAACTCATTAAAGGCAATGGCCTCTTCCATATTGTCGAGATAACGCTTAAGTACCTTAATCTCCTCCTCCGTTCTGTTTTTAGCCGCCAGTCTGCATGCCCCGCTCTCCACAAACAGTCTGGCATTATAGATTTCATCGATATCATTTTCCGTCACTGTCAGCAGGTTAAACAGAGGCTTCATAAATTCAGAAGGATTCACTTCGTTTACATATGTACCATCACCCTGCATGATTTTAACGATTCCAAGAACATTCAGTTTTTTCAGGCCTTCCCTGAGGCAGACCCGGCTCACACAAAATTCCAAAGCCAGCTCCGCTTCAGGAGGAAGTCTGTCTCCCACCTTCCATCTGCCCTTCCTTATTTCTTCTAAAATTTGATCCGCAACAATATCGTACTTATATTTTTTCTTTCCCTCTCCCATTGCCATCCTCCCCCCCTGCCAGCTCGTTTTACCAAATTATAACATCAGCTGTTTTAAACCGCAAGTTTCCCCGCCGACATCAGGAGTATCGCACTTGATTATGTAAGCATCTGCGGAAGGAAAAGGCTTATGGCCGGAATATACGTGGTCAAGGCCAGAACCACCAGCATGTATACCAGTAGCTGCAATGCGAATTTCAAGGTACTCTCCAACTGTATTTTACTGATTTTACATCCTACGAACAAATTGATTCCTACCGGCGGCGTAATCATACCAATGGACAGATTCATTACAATGATAACACCCAGCTGAATCGGATCCACGCCCAGGGGCTGGACAATTTTCAGCAGAATTGGGCTGAGGATAATGGTAGCAGGAGCCGCGTCCATGATCATGCCCACTACAAGGAGCAGGACGTTAATCAATATAAGGATAAGATACTTATTTGTAGTCATATCCAGAACACCGTTCGCTATGGACGAGGTCACTCCTTCCAGGGTGAGCAGCTTTGCAAATGCCGTGGAAAAAGAGATAATAACAATAAAACTGCAGCTCTTGGCAGCCCGCATAAAGACTCCCGGAAGATTCGTAAGCTTCAGGTCCTTATAAATGAACATACCTGCAAAAAGTGCATACACACAGGCCACAACCGAAGCCTCGGTAGGAGAAAAAACACCGGAATAAATACCGCCCAGAATAATGATTGGCACCAGCAGAGCCCAGATAGCTTCCTTAAAATTATACCAGAACCCCATGTCATAAACTTTTTGCAGTTCTGCCTTTACCTCCGGTCCCGGAACATATTTTTCCTTTACCGATATCTTCTTTGCAATGATAATCATTGCTATACCCAGAAGGATTCCCGGAAAGGCTCCTGCCAGAAACAGCTTTGCAACCGATGTGTTTGTCGCCACTCCATACAGCAAAAACAGAATACTGGGAGGGATAATAGGCCCTAATGCCCCTCCGGCTGCTGCGGCCGCCGTGGAAAACTCCTTACTGTATCCGGCACGAATCATCTGCGGAATCATGATGCCTCCAATGCAGGCAACTGTGGCAGGACCTGAGCCTGATATGGCAGCAAAGAACATGCTGGCAATAATTGTTACAATTGCAAGTCCTCCTGGTCTGTCTTTCACCAGGCTCATACAGAAATTAATCAGCCTCTGGGATATTCCTCCCTCAATCATCAGTTCCCCCGAGAGAATGAAAAACGGGATAGCCAGAAGGGTAAAGCTGTTGGTTCCATTGAGGAAGGACTCCACAATCAGCGACATATCTATGGTGCCAAACAGATTCGAATACAGGCAGCATACCAGCCCCAATGCGATGGCTATGGGAAATCCCATAAATACCAGCACGAACAAACCGCCAATTAATATTGTACCAGCCATCTATTCTCCCTCCCTGCCACTGATAAATTCATAACGTATGATAAAGTAAATATTCATAAGGCACCGGATAGCGGATGCTCCCATTCCCACAAAAAGCGATGCCGACATAATCCACAGCGGAAACTGGGTAATGGATACGGTCTTCATCTGAAACTGGTCAATTACCCTCAAAAAAACATAATATCCCACAACCGTGACAAAAAGGAAGTCAACAACATACAGGAACAAATGGGCAGCCTCTTTTACTTTTCCCGGAAGTTTGTCAATGACAGCCACTATCTGAATATGGTCATTTCTGAGGAAGGCCCCGCTGCATGCCAGGAATACAAAGTACATAAACATATAGAGTGAATATTCTGAAATCCATGCAGCGGATGCCTTAAATATATATCTCATGACTACCTGTACAAAAAGCATCACTACCATGACCGCCAGAAGAACAGCGCCCACCCATTCTTCCAGGTGATTATAAAATTTATTCTCGTTATAATAAGCCTTCATATGCTCCTCCTGAATCAAAAATCAGTTACTGAGCTTCATCGGTGCGGCCAAGGATCTCCAGAACCTTTTTCACATTTTCCTTTGATGTAAGAGAGACGTTCTCATCCCACCACACTTTGTCCACGGAAATCTGTCTCAGCATGTCCTCGTCTTCCTTGGATGCTTCGGTCACAATTACATTCTTTTCCCTCATTTTTCCGATTGCTTCTTCCAGATAATCCACTTCCAGTTCCCTTGTCCTGGCGATCAGCTTATCCACATTTTTATCTATAATGGGTTTCAAATCATCCGGAAGCGAATTGTAAAACTTATCATTTATAATATAAAAATGATAACTTTCTCCGCAATGTGTGGTCAGTATACTCTTTAACTGGTCATAAAAGCCATTGGAATAAAACAACGGCACATTGGTCACCATACCATCCACGGTACCCTGGGCTAATGCTGTATACACCTCTGAAAATGCAATGAACTGGGGGTTGATCCCGGCGCCTTCAGACAGGGCAATCATCTGGTTTGTCTGATTGATTCGGATTGCCATTCCCTTTAAGTCGGCAATCTGATGTATTTCCTTACCAGTGGCTGAAAAACCAAACCATCCCATGTTTACTCCGCCGTCAAATACCTTTACGCCCGTTGCTTTTGTAAAGTCTTTATTCAATCCCATAAACCACTCGCTCTCGGCAACCGCGTTCAGTTCCTCATCCGTGGACATCAGATATGGAATTCCATATACATAATACTCAGACATTCCGGAAAGGTCGGCAAAACAATTGGGTGTGGTGTTGCCCATCTGAAGGGTATTGGAGCGTACCTTGTCCAGCACGTCGGCATCCGTCTCGCCAATGGAACCGCTGGTAAACAGCTCCACCTGTATACGGCCTTCAGAAGCCTTTTCCACCTCTTCCTCAAACTCCCGGTACGCAACATTAAATGGATCGATATCAGAAACCGTATTGCCTATCTTCAGTGTAAACGTCTCACCGGATGCCGGTTTTGCCGTCTGTTCAGCACTGCCCGCGTCTTTTTTTCCGCACCCCGCCAATAGTAATACAGCCGCCATTACCAAGAAACCATATCTTCTCATCATAGTTTTTTCCTCCAATTCATTTCTTTAACTTCTGTACAAATTCCACCAGGATTCCTTCTCCAAATCTGGGACGGAGGAAGTTTACGATAATTCCTCCCGCCCCCGGTACAGCTGATTCTTCCAGAAGTTTCATCCCCTCTGCTTCATACTTCCTTTTGACCTCTTCCACGTCCTCCACTTCAAAGGCAATGTGATGCATCCCCCCTTTTCCATTATTATATGTAGCCAGGACCCCCTCCAAAGGTATCACCAGTTCAATGGGCGTCTCATCCTCCTTATGCTTTGTAAAAAGGCAGTTGGATTTGTAAGACTCCACATATTCCATATAATCTGTTTCCAGACCAAATTTTTTCATAAACCGGTCTGCTCTTTCCTGGGAATTCATGACTATTCCCACATGATGAAGTTTCATATGTTCCATAACCAGCACCTGTCATCCTTTTATGATATTCTTTAAACCAAATGGACCCTCTCTGTATATGTGTATCGGAGTTTCTTTAATATGTTCGGCAATCAGCGGGCGAAACTCCATATTGGCCAGTATATCCCGTTCCAGATCCGCCCCTCTGGCAATTTCAATCAGCATGGGACCATCCTCTGTCAGCTGGAACACAGCCCGCTCCGTGACATAAAACATATTCTGTCCTCTGGAAACCGCCATTTTTCCGTTATAGGATATCTGCTGAACCTTCTTTACCAGTTTCCTGAACCGGCCTTCCTGGAGTATTTTTATTCCACATTCGTCAAATTCCACCTTGATTTGGCCGCCTGTAAAGGTAGAACAGAATACCACGTTCTTTGCAGTGCTGGTAATATCAATAAAACCACCGGCGCCGGCCGCAACAGCCCCCATTTTGGTTGCATTCACATTCCCCTGCGCGTCCATTTCCCCTGCGCCCATGAATGTATAATCAATTCCTGCCCCTGTATAATATTCAAACTGCCGGTCATGGGGTATCAGCGCCTGGGGACTGCACGAAATGCCAAAGTCAATCCCCCCGGCCGGTACGCCCCCATATATGCCGGACTCAACCGTCAGCATCACATCGTCCTGAACATCTTCCTCCGCCAGTATAGGACCTATGACATCATTGGGGATACCAGTACCCACATTTATGATGACATCGCTTTTGAGAAGCATGGCAGCGCGGCGGCCTATGACTTTTCTTATGTTGAGCGGAATAGAGGATGACGCTCTGAGCGGAGTATGAATCTGACCGCTGTAGGAAGGGTCAAAATACCAGGATGATGTCTGTTTATGCTCCTCCATGGGATTTTCGCAAACCACCACCGCATCTACCATAACCCCCGGTACAGCCACCCGTTTTGGATCCAGGGTGCCGGTCCGTACAACCTGCTTCACCTGGCAGATTACCTTTCCTCCAAACCGTTTGGCTGCCATGACAGCAGGAAGAACCTCCAGAACCATTGCCTCTTCTTCCGTACTGATATTCCCTGCTTCATCTGCGTAGGTCCCCCGTATGACCAGTGTGTCAATGGGCACCTCACGGTACTGCATATATTCTTCCCCATCCACAGTTACCACCGCCACTATATCTTCCTTGTCCATGGTCCTGGAATTCATCTTCCCCCCTTCAATCCGGGGATCCACAAAGGTGCCCAGTCCGATTTTACTTAATTTTCCAGGTTCGCGCAGTGCCATGCTGTGGAACATGTTGGCCATCTGCCCCTGCGGAAGGTTGTATGCCTCCAAACGGTTTTCCGAAATCATTTCCATGAAAGGAGGACAAAGACCCCAATGCCCTCCTATGACTTTCGTTACCAGTCCTTCATGGGCCAGATGGGCTATTCCGTCCTTTCTGTCAGACTGGCCGCAGGTATGGAATAATGTAAGGCCGCGCGGCGTACCTGTGTCCAGGAATTTCTGTTCAATTGCCTTCAGCACAGTTTCACTGGCAGATACCAATGTCATCCCAATGGTACATAATGTGGAATAATCCTGAATCATTCCAACCGCTTCCTGTGCCGAAACAAATATAGGTTTTCTCATAATGTTCTCCATTCTCTGTGCTATTTGCGTCAGCACACCTTTATCTGTTTATTTCCCTGCCCTTAAGAGCAGAGTTCAAATAACACGGCAAGGCCCTGGCCTCCTCCAATGCATAACGTGGATACTCCGTATCTTACTTTCCGGCGAATCATCTCGTTAATCAGCTTAATGGTAATGATGCATCCTGTAGCTCCGATGGGATGACCAAGAGAAATCCCGCTTCCGTTTACATTGACAATATTCTCATCCAGTTCCAGTTCCTTCATGCAGGCAACTGCCTGTGCGGCAAATGCCTCATTCAGTTCAATGAGTCCTATTTCTTCTTTTCTAATCCCTGTCTTCTTCAGCAATTTTCTGAATGCCGGCACGGGTCCAATTCCCATGATGGACGGATCCACTCCTGCCGCTGCCACATCCACAAGGCGGACTAAAGGTTTTAATCCCAAAGCGTTTGCTTTGGATTCCTTCATAAGCACCACGGCGGCTGCCGCATCGTTGATTCCCGCTGCATTACCCGCTGTTACGCTTCCGTCATCCTTAAAAGCCGGACGTAATTTTGCCAGGCTTTCCGCTGTTGTTCCCGGACGCACATGCTCATCTTTATCAAAAATCATGGTTTCTTTCTTGCTCACCTTTACTTCGATAGGTACAATTTCACTGTCAAATTTCCCTTCTTCCTGAGCCTTGCTTGCGCGCTGCTGGCTGATAGCCGCCCATCGGTCCTGTTCCTGTCTGGTCACATTATACTGATTGGCAACATTCTCAGCTGTAATACCCATGTGGCTGCGCGTAAAAGGATCAGACAGAGCCGTAATCAGTCCATCCTCCAGCTCTCCATGTCCCATACGGTACCCGTACCGGGCCTTTCTCAAATAAAAAGGAATATTCGTCATACTTTCACATCCGCCTGCCACAGCAATCTCACACATACCACTTTCGATTTCCTGAGCAGCTGTGACGATAGCCTGTAGTCCAGATGAACATAGCCGGTTGACGGTAAGTGCGGTAGCTTCATACGGAATTCCCGCTTTTACCGATGCCAGCCTTGCAGCAAATGCGTTCTCGGCCGCCTGCCCCACACACCCATACACTACCTCTTCAATATCTTCCGGCTTAAGGCCAGACCGCTTAACGGCTTCCTTAATCACGATACCTCCAAGATCCGTTGCTTCCAGATCCTTTAACGCTCCTCCAAATTTACCCACCGCAGTTCTGCAACCGGATACAATCACAATACGTTCGCTCATTTTTTCCTCCCTTACAGTACCATTCCGCCGCCCACTTCAAATACACCCTGTGTAATATACGACGCCTCATCTGATGCCAAAAACGCAATCATATTTCCTATATCTTCCGGTGTACCGGCACGGCCCATGGAAATTTTTCCAACCATGATGTCCCAAGCTTTCTCCGGCACTCCTCTTGTCATCTCCGTATCGATAAATCCCGGTACAATGGCATTGCATGTAATATTTTTCTTTCCATTTTCTTTTGCGCAGGTCTTGGTCAGAGCCACCACTCCCGCCTTGGCTGCCGCATAGTTTGCCTGGCCGATGTTGCCGTTAAGGTAGGATGCTGAGGATATGTTGATAATGCGTCCATACTCCCTTTCCCTCATGTAATTAACGGCTGCTCTCATACAATTAAATACTCCTGTCAGGTTCACTGCAATCACAGCATTCCAATCATCCACAGACATCTTGTGAAGCATCCTGTCTTTATTGATTCCTGCATTATTCACCAATATATCAAGGCTTCCCATTTCTTTGATTGTGGCGTCAACCAGATTCTGCGCATCCTCATATTTAGAAACATCAGCCAGTATATAGATAGCCTTTCCACCCATTGCCTCTATCTCAGCCACGCCATTCCTGGCATTGTCCTCATTCACATCAGATATCACTACCGAAGCCCCTTTCTCAGAAAGCTTCTTCGCAATTCCCAAACCAATGCCACGCCCGGATCCGGTTACGATTGCCACTCTTCCTTGTAAATCTCTGCCCATAATTTTATCCTTTCTCCAAACAAACATCTTATTAATAATTCCAAAAGGTATTATTTTTGTATCCGGATACATTACTGTCTCTTAGAATCATCATAGTAAAATGATACTATTTTTGACCTTATATGTCAATAATTTTGGGCATAATTTACTATTTTCAGTGTGGTTACCCAGTATTTCATGGTTATTTTTATGCATATCTTATATTTTTATCCACAAAACATAATATGTTTAAATGCAATTAATTAGAAATAGTAATATGTTAATTAATAGTTTAACGAACTCTTCCCGTCGCGCTCCCAAAAACGTATCCTGCTAGTACTGCAAAAAAACAGCCAGGCACACTATCTGTACCCGGCTGTCCATACATAACCCTCTATTTCCTGTTTTCCTTATTTATTTTCCCAACGTTGTTTCCCTTCAAAATAATCCGAAGCCACCATCCCATAGATACACTCATCGCATATCCCCTGATTATTCCACCCATACCGGCGGAGGGTGCCCTCCTTCTTAAGCCCGCAGGCCGCCATAACCTTTCCGCTGTTCACATTGCGTATATCGTGCAGGGCCTCCACGCGGTTGGCACCCTCCACCTCGAAAAAGAACCGAATCAGTTCCGCAAATGCCTCCTTCATGATTTTGTGGCCCCACCAATTCCTGCCCAGGCAGTATCCCACCGTCACACGGCCCGCCTTCTGGTCAAGCTGCGGGACAGAAATGCTACCAATGACATTGCCCTCGTCTTCCTTCCGCGCGATGGCCCAGGTGTAAAAATCCTTAGACTCGTATGACTTAATCCATCCCTCCAGAATTTGCTTTGTCTCCTCCACATCCTTGTGAGGTTCCCAGGTGAGGTACTTCGTGACCTGGGGATCGTTTGCCCAGTTTCTAAACATGGCGTCGGCGTCCTCTATCACATAAGGGCGCAGCACCAGCCGCTTTGTCTCCATTCTTACGGTTCCGGAATTCTTCATAAGGTTCCTCTCCTTTCCTGCACATACAAAGGATGTGCGCAGCATGATTGACTGGCAGCAAAATATTATTCTCTAATATAGCACACATCCCGCATTTTAGGAACCCTTGATATTCTAAATTATTTGATATAGCCATGCTCTCTGCCGCTTGTTCCATCCACCGCTTACTCCATCCACCGCTTACTCCATCCCGAAATACACCTTTAACGCTTTCCCCATAAACTCCGATGCACCTTCCCCGTATTTCCTGTCTGTTATTTCCTGAAACGCGGGATTCGTCATATAATTATTGACCATGAAGGACCAGTAGCTGCTGCCCATATCCATTCCTCCATTGCTTTCATTGATAAGTGATACCAGTTCACCGGCTATCTTCTGTACTTCGTCCGAACCGGCTTCCTTACTCAAATCCGCGGTAAGCTTCTTTGTCAGCGTATCCGTTTTATCCACGGCCTCATCTGCCTCTTTCTGTGTGAACCCAGGTCCATTTTCCAGAAAATGCTGCAGATTTTCCTCCATGGCCTTTGTGAATTTCTCAATGCTGCCATATTGTTTTACTGCCATCTGTGCTATGTGACCTTCGTTGGCCTTTAACTCAGAAATCATTTCGTCAAAGCTCTCCATACTGCCAAGCTGCTTTATGATTTCTTCCATATGTGTCCTTTTATAATCTGTTAGAACCTGAAAATAATTGCTCATATCAAATTCCCTGAAATCCAAAGTTCTCTCTCCTTTTATAAGTCTGTCCAACAGCTCCAGCAGCGCGTTTAACCGGTCCCTCTTAATCTGAATCAGTTCCCGCTGTTTTTCAAATGCATCCTTCCTGTCATACAAAGGGCTTGCCATAATAGCCTTTATTTCCTTTAATGTGAAATCCAGCTCCTTAAAAAACAGTATCTGCTGCAGCACTGCCAATGTATTTTCATCATACATCCTGTATCCTGCTTCGGTCACCTGAGTGGGCTTAAGCAGACCAATTTCATCATAAAACTGCAATGTCCTAACGCTGACACCAGTCAGGGAAGACATCTGTTTCACTGTCATCATACCAATCATCCTTCTTTCATTTTCAGAGCTTCCGCCTATGATTATCTGCCGGCAGCGGAATATCCGCATCAGCTTTATCTCTTACCACTACTGTACACTATCACGTTACGTAAGAGTCAATACCTTTTAAATTAAAAATTCTTACATGCAAAAAGGAGCTTACCAAAAGCATTGTCCCCGACATAACGCATATCCGGTCCTGATTCTGCCTCCTGAAAACCCCTTTCCAGCAGTAACTGGCATTTCGTTGTATGCATCCCTCTGCTGCCACTGATTTTCCACAGCCGCCTTTATGCAAGTTCCTCCATCAGCTCTTCCTGCAGCTCCTGGTTCACCAGTTTCATGTCACCCTCAAACACCTTGGGATATGGAAATGCCATGTCCCCGTATAACTTGCCGAATGCCACGTAGACCTTCTTCCCCTTCAGCGCAAATATAGTCCCTATGCCATAGCGCTTGTGCTCCACCCTTTGATTCATAATTCTCATGTTATCCGACTCCTTTCTTTAAAACCTTTCTTTTAACCTTTCTTCCGGCCGTACTTTCAGCCTTTCTTCCGTCCTTACTTTCTTCCTTACTTTCGTCCTTATTTCTAATCCTCTTCTAAATAACCTTTGCCATCTTTTCCTTTGCCAGCCGTTCCTTAGCCGCTTTCCTTCTTTTCTTTAACAATTCCGTCTGCTCCTGTTTCCTTTTTGTCTCATATAACTGATAAACCACAAGACGCTGTTTTGCTTCTTCCGTTCGCTTCTTCTTTAATTCCATGACCGCGGCTTCTGCCCGCTTCTGAAGGATTGGATCGTCAAAACACAGAAACCGCTCAAAGGCATCGGGATACGGAAATACCTTTCTCCCGGCTTCACCATCAAACAGAACCACCATATGGTTCTGTACCACCTCCGCCACTCTTCCAGTCCCATACCTGACATGTTTCACGGATTCATTTTTCATCTTCTCACCTTCCTGCAAAAGCGTTGACTGTTCCCTGCTCATCATCCATTGAGCTGTTTCATCCGGATTCTTCCGGATTATCTCAGTCATTATTTTACCATTTTCCCAAAACAAATTTCAAAGGAGAACTTTCTCCTCAAAAAAACTTTGTGAGTTCTGTGCAGAGGGAACCTCTCTGTTTTTGTATACTTTTCCCGCGTTCCATCAGCCTGTTTCTGCAAGCAGAATTAACCCGTTACGCAAAAAATGCCCTCCGGCTGCATGATATGCCGGAAAGCATTTTCCATAAAACTTATTTTCAAGTCCAATCTTTATTCCATCCCTGCAAAAAATCACTCCACTCCCGCTTTTTTGCAAATATCATTGAGACAGCATGCCTCACAGCGGGGTTTTGTCCTGGCTGTACAGACGTCCCGTCCATGGAATACCAATCTGTGGCAGAAATCGCTGCCCTCCTCAGGCGGCACAAGCTTCCACAGTGCCATTTCCACCTTCTTTGGCTCCTTGATTCCGTCCACCAGGCCCATACGGTTCACCAGGCGGATACAGTGTGTGTCCGTCACAATGGCAGGCTTTCCGAACACATCCCCCATAATCAGGTTTGCGCTCTTTCTTCCCACTCCGGGAAGCTTTAACAGGGCGTCAAAGTCATCGGGCACCTTGCCTCCATACTGTTCCTTCAGTATCTTCATGCAGGCGCTTATGTCCCTGGCCTTGCTGTGTCCCAGGCCGCAGGGCTTCACTATCCGCTCAATATCTTCCACATCCGCCTCTGCCAGGGCATCCACATCCGGATATTTGGCGTAAAGGTCCTCAACCACCACGTTCACTCTTGCGTCTGTACACTGTGCTGCCAGGCGCACACTGACCAGCAGCTTCCAGGCATGGTCATAGTCCAGGGTACAGCCTGCATCGGGATATTCTTTTTTCAGGCGGTCTATGATTTCCAATGCAAGTTTTTCCTTTGTCATGTTGTATCTCCTTTGTATGCTGCAGCGCACTTCTTTTTAACTTCCTTTTAACTTCTTTTTACTTCTTTGTATCATCCTGCGCTTTTCTTTTCACATACATCTTATTATACATGACACAGGTTCATTTCTCAAGGAAAATACCCTGGAGCAGACTTAATGACAACGGCTCCGGGGTATTTTATACCATCCGACATGAAACATGTTCACACATGATTATTTAACAATAAACGACTTTCTCTTACTCACCACATCAAAGATAACCGCTGCCAGCAGAACGCCGCCCTTTACCACCTTCTGCAGGTTCTGGTCCACGCCCATGATGCTCATGCCCAGATTCAGCACGCCCATAAGGGTTGCGCCCACGATAACCCCGGGGACCGTACCGGTGCCGCCGTATGCGGAAGCGCCGCCGATGAAGCACGCGCCGATGGCATCCATCTCATAGCTGTTTCCGGCCGTGGGGTTGGCGGAGTTCAGTCTGGCTACCGTGACCATGCCCGCGATGGCTGCCAGAAGGCCCATGTTTAAGTAGGCCAGGAAGTATACCCGGTTGGTATTGATACCGGAAAGCTTGGTTGCCTTCTCATTGCCGCCCACAGCATAGAAGTAACGGCCTGTGGTGGTCTTGGAGGCAATATAGCTGTAGATTCCGATGATAACCGCTACCCAGATAAGAGCGTTTGGAATTCCCTTGTACTGGGCCAGACGGAACATGAAGGAGAGCAGGACAACGCAGATGACTGCCATTTTAATCACAACTCCCGTAAGAGGCTCCACATAATATCCCTTTGCCAGCTTCTGCCGCCTTCCATTGAAAACTATAAAGGCATAGACAACACAGGCAATAACTCCCACCAGGAAGCAGGTCAGGTTAAAGCCCTCCACAGCAAAGAAATCCGGCACATAGGTATTGAACAGCACCAGAAACTGGTCCGGTATGGGAGCCAGCGTCATTCCCTGAAGCACCACGTTGGAAAGTCCCCTGAACATCAGCATGCCGGCCAGGGTAACGATAAACGGAGGAATCCTGACATAGGCAATCCAGAATCCCTGCCATGCTCCCACTAACATTCCCATGATGGCCATGGCGATAAGTGTAAGGTAAGGGCTGATGCCCATTTCCACCATCATCTTGCCTCCGATGGCGCCCACGAAGCATACCACAGAACCAACCGACAGGTCGATGTTGCCTCCGGTCAGGATACAGAACAGCATGCCGGTAGCCAGGATAAATACATAGGCATTCTGGGCAATCAGGTTGTTTACGTTCTGAGGAAGAAGCATCTTGCCTCCCGTGTTCACGGTAAACAGTATGACGATAACCGCAAGAGCGATAATCATTGTATATTTTTTCAGAACCTCTGAGATTTTCAGCTTTTGATCCATGGTCTACTCTCCTTTATCAGCTTTAAGAATACAGGACATAATATATTCCTGGGTAGCTTCCGAAGCGTCCACTTCCCCGGCCAGCCTGCCCTCATTCATGATATAAATGCGGTCTGACATGCCCAGCACCTCGGGCAGCTCCGACGATATCATGATGACGGACTTCCCTTCCTCCACCAGACGGTTTATGATACAGTATATCTCATACTTTGCGCCTACGTCGATTCCCCTTGTGGGCTCATCCAGAATCAGAACATCCGGCTCCGTAAACATCCATTTTGCCAGAAGCACCTTCTGCTGGTTGCCGCCGCTAAGATTTCCTGCGTTCTGTTCCACTCCAGGACATTTTGTCTTCAGCTTATCCTTGTACTCCACCGCCACCATGTATTCTTTGTCCTTGTCTATGACTCCATGGCTGCTGACCGCTCCCATGTTGGCAAGGGTGGTGTTTACACGTATGGGATTGGACAGGATAAGGCCGTTCCCCTTCCTGTCCTCAGTCACATATGCGATCTTATGGCTGATGGCGTCGTGCACCGTATTCAGATGGACTTCTTTTCCCTCAATAAAAAGCTGTCCCGAAATATTGGTACCGTAGCTCTTTCCGAAAATGCTCATGGCCAGCTCCGTACGCCCCGCTCCCATAAGCCCGCAGATTCCCACCACTTCCCCTTTGTTTACATGAATGGACACATGGTCCACCACCTTCCTGTCCGAGTACAGGGGATGGTATACCACCCAGTCCCTGACCTCCAGGGCAGTATTGCCGATGTTGATATTCTCCCTTCTGGGGAACCGGTCTGTCAGCTCACGTCCCACCATTCCCTTTATGATCCGGTCCTCTGAGATGTCGTCTGTCTGTTTATCCAGAGTCTCTATGGTGGAGCCGTCACGGATGACCGTTATCTTGTCAGCCACATATGCGATCTCGTTGAGCTTATGGGAAATAATAATAGATGTCATGCCCTCCTGCTTGAATTTAAGCAGCAGCTCCAGCAGGGCCTTGGAATCATCCTCATTGAGAGAAGCCGTTGGTTCGTCCAGAATCAGCAGCCGGGCCTTTTTGGCAAGGGCCTTGGCTATCTCCACCAGCTGCTGCTTTCCCACTCCGATATCCTTGATCAATGTATGGGAGGACTCGTTAAGGCCCACTGTTTTTAAATAGCGGTCAGCCTCGTCGTATGTCTGGTCCCAGTTAATTGCCATTTTCTTTCCTTTTTCATTTCCAAGGTACATGTTCTCGCCAATAGACATATACGGAATCAATGCCAGCTCCTGGTGGATGATGACGATTCCCTTTTCCTCGCTGTCGCTGATTTTATCAAACTTGCACACCTGACCGTCGTAAATGATGTCGCCCTCATATGTGCCGTAGGGATATATGCCGCTGAGCACGTTCATGAGAGTGGATTTACCGGCTCCGTTTTCCCCCACCAGCGCGTGGATTTCTCCCTTTTCCACCTTCAGGTTTACATTGTCAAGGGCTTTTACTCCGGGGAAGGTCTTGGTGATATTTCTCATTTCCAAAAGTATCTCTGCCATTCTATCCCTCCTACAACCATACAGGCGGGTGTTTCTCCCCGCCTGTACGATTCTCATCTTTTCCGGCCTGATTGGCCGGTCCATCTGATTACTTTAACTGGTCTTCCGTGTAATAGCCGGAATCAATCAGCATTTCTTTGTAATTATCAATTGTTACAACAACCGGCTCGCAGAGATATGTGGGGATTACGCCTGTGCCGTTATCATAAGACTTGGTATCATTAACTTCTGCCTCTCCGCCCTGCATAACGGCGTCCACCATCTTAACTACCTGTGAGGCCAGGGTACGTGTATCCTTGAATACGGACATAGCCTGCTTGCCTGCAATCAGGTTCTTTACATTGGCAATATCACAGTCCTGACCGGTGATAATCGGATATTCGCCGGTATAGGAGGATGCAAGGGCATTCTCAACACCCAGTGCAGTAGAGTCGTTGGAGCAAAGCACTGCGTTTAAAACGGTTCCGTCGGAGTAATTTCCTGCAATGATGGTATCCATTCTGTTCTGTGCCTTCTCTGAATCCCAGTTAGCGGTTGCCACCTGCTCGAATGTGGTCTGGCCGGACTTTACAACCAGCTTTCCGCTGTCAATGTATGGCTGAAGCACGTCCATGGCTCCGCCGAAGAAGAAGTTGCAGTTATTGTCAGCCGGGTCGCCGGTGAACATCTCGATGTTGAACGGTCCGTCATTTTCCTCTAATCCAAGGGCCTCTACCAGATATTCGCCCTGCTTCTGTCCTACCATGTAGTTGTCAAAGGTTGCGTAATATGTAACAGCGTCAGAGTTCATCAGAAGCCTGTCATAGGAAATAACAGGTATGCCTGCTTCCTTGGCCTGTCCCAGAGGCTCGCCCAGAGAGCTTCCGTCGATGGATGCGATGACCAGCAGCTCACAGCCGTTGGAAATCATGTTCTCTACCTGGGATACCTGGGTCTGTACATCGTTGCTGGCGTACTGAAGGTCTACCTCATATCCGGCCGCCTCCAGCTCTGCCTTCATATTGCTTCCGTCCTGGTTCCATCTCTGCAGGTCCTTGGTGGGCATTGCCACACCAACCAGGTGCTTTTCGCCGGATGCAGCCTCATCCTTTGCTGCTTCTGTCTCAGCCTTGGTGTCCTCTGCTTTGGCGTCCTCTGCCTTTGCTTCGGTCTGGGCCTCTGTCTTTGCCTCTGAAGCAGGAGCAGCTCCCTCCTTACTTCCGCATGCCATAAGGCTGCCTGCCATGGCTAATGTAAGCATGGTCACTAACAATTTCTTTTTCATATTGTAAATCCTCCTCCATATGTTTTGATAGTTTAAATATACCACAGCCCGCTCTGGACTTGCTTGGCACCCATCTGCACACTTTTAAGAGGTTTAAAAAAATGCCCTGCAGGATACAGGACATTTTTGCTCAGTTTATTTTATTTTTAGTTAAAAATGTGCTATCATCCAGCTGTACACCCTAATTCACATTCAAATACACATCCTCCTTTGCATGAAACCCGCCCTTAATGATAACCTCGTCCATGTTTTCCTTTGTGACGGCAATGGGCTGCAGCTCCAGGTAAGGTACGTTATAGGTGCCGTCATAGGCAGTGTCCTGCACCTCCTCGATTTCCTCCCCCAATCCCAGGAGAACCGCGCATTTGGCTGCCAGGCTGGCCTCCTGTTCCACGGATTTAAAAGCCGTCATTTCCTGGGTTTCCTCCACGATGCGCTGACAGGCTGCCAGGTCGCCGTCCTGACCGGTCACGCACACCTTTCCGGCCAGCCTTTCTTCGGACAAGGCCCTAAAGGCCTGGCTGGCCAGATCATCGTTTCCGCAGATGATTCCCTTTACATTGCGGTCCAGCTTTAATCCTTCCTTCGTATAGGTATAGGCGTTTTCCGCAATCCAGCCGGGGCAGTTGGCTTCATAGACCACATTGAGATTGCTGCCGGCCAGGGTCTCGTCAATCCCCTCCCGGATAAGCGAAACATTGTTGTCGGTCAGGGGCCCCTGAATCAGGAAGATATCGCCTCCGTCCGGAATGTTTTCCAGCATGCTCTCAGCCATCAGCCTGCCCACCTCGGTGTTGTCAAACGATATGTATAAATCGCACCCGGCATTCATTATGAGCCGGTCATAGGAAACCGTCTTGATTCCCGCTTCCCTGGCTTTAATCATCACATCAGACAGCGCCTCACAGTCTCCTGCCACCACCACGATGACATCCACCTGCTTCTTAATGAAATACTCAATCTGGGAAATCTGTTCCTCCACATCCCCGTTGGCATTCTGTACATTGACCTCCGCCCCCAGCTCCTTTGCCGCGGACACAAACACATCCCTCTCCCGCATCCACCGTTCTATGACAAAGGATTCAAAGCTGAGACCAATCTGTACCTCCTGCTCCTCCTGCTCCACGCTGCCTGCCGCCGCGTCCTCTGTCTTGGCGCAGCCTGAAACCGCCAGGACCGAGAACAGGGCTGTGAGCAATATGCAGACAATACTGCCTGCGTTCCTCTTTTTACGTATACCCATATGATTTCCCTATCCTTTCCTAAATCCGTCCTAAACCTGTCCTTAAGCCTTCCCTGCCCCATTCTCCATCCGTTCCCTGTACTCGCTGGGATTGACGCCCTCGTATTTCTTAAAAATGCGGCTGAAGTAATTGGGGTCGCTGTATCCCACCATGGCGCATATCTGCTTGATGCTGTAATCCGGATTCCGAAGGCAGACACAGGCCTGTCTCATCCTGGTCCGTGTCAGGTATTCAATGAAATTTTCCCCTGTTCCCTGCTTGAACAGCTTGCTGAAATAGTAAGGGCTTATATTTACCATCCTGGATATCTCGTCCAGGGATATATCCTTCTGGTAATTTTCGTCAATGTATTTTCTCACCGTATCCACCAGGTACTCCATCTCCTTCTTTTTCTCAGTACCCGCGCATTGACATATTTCCCGTGTTTTTTCCAGGAACCAGCGGCACAATTTGTCGCTGTCAGATGCCTCTTTTATCTCCCGGATATAACTGCCCCTGGGCTTTAAACCGAACTCAGTGCCGTCCTTTGCACATATCCGGTACTCCAGCTGCATGATGAGTTCCAGCACCTTGGCCTCCAAGTCTTCACGGCAGTCATACCTTCCCTGCATACACGAAAACAGCTCGGCCCCGCAGGCAGCGGCCCCCTCGCTGTCCGCCTTCAGTCCCCGCTCGTAATAACTGTTTTCCAGCTCCTTTGGGTATTCCCCGTCCACGTCCTCCTGCCTGCTTGGGATATCCGTGATGTGGACCACATGGCTGACGCTTTCCCGCAGGGCCCTCAGCGCCTCCCCGTATGACTCCTTTGCATTTCCCAGAGTTTTTGTGCTCCCGATACCGCTGCGGAAATCACTGCCAATGTGTTCCTCCAGCTTCTGGAGCATGGTCCTGGTCCTTGTGATGACCTCCACCCTCTCTTCATATTTAAGCACCGGCTCAGGGGAAGGCACAAACAGCACCACCCGGTTTCCCATGACAGGTCCGGCAATACAGGAAAAATAATCCCTCACGATTTCCCTCATGGCCTGGTAATACTTGTTAGCCTTTACGCTGGATCCGATTACATTGGTCAGCCTGCCGCTCTCATCCCTGTCTCCGAATTCCAGAACCAGGCAGAAACCGTAATTCTCCCTGATTCCCAGCAGTTCCTCGTAGCCGGAGCTGTCCGCGCCGTCATCCTGCAGCATATTGTAGATAAATCCGCTCTCAATCATGGGAACCACGATTTCCAGCCTCTCCCTTATTTTAAGGTCGTCGCTTCTCTTCTGTCTGGCTTCCTCCACCCGCTGCATGGCTTTCATGCATACGTCCAGGATTATCTTTTTATTGGAAATGGGCTTGGTCAGATATTCCATAACACCCAGGTTCACAGCCTCCTTTGCATAGGAGAATTTATCGTAGGCTGTGATGATAATAATAATCATCTCCTTATCCACCTTCCGTATTTCCTGGATGGCCTGGATTCCGCTGAGTCCCGGCATATGGATGTCCACAAATGCAATATCCGGGTGAAAGCTCTCCGCCATCTCCACAACACCTCTGCCGGTCTTGACACACCGTATATCGCATTCACTTCCAAAGCTGGTGGTAATGATCTTCTTAAGGGACTCCAGCATAATTCCCTCATCATCTGCCAGTAATATCCGAAACATGTCCAATCTCCTCCTTCACCGGAATATGGATGATGACCTCGGTCCCCATTCCGGGACCTTCGCTTACAATCCGGACCAGCCCCTTTTGCTGATAATACAGCTCCAGACGGCTGACCACATTGTCCAGGCCGATTCCCGTGGAATCGCCGTCATCCGGTGTTTCCTGCTTTCTGCCTTCCATAACCTCAAGAATTCTCTCTCGGCTCATACCCTTACCGTTATCCCGTACGCTGATGCGGATGGAGTCCCTGCATCCATGAACCGTAAGAAGAATCGTCCCATTCTCTTCCATGCCGCGGATCCCGTGTCTGACCGCATTCTCCACAATGGGCTGCAGTATCATGCTGGGCATCTTCACATCCAATACCCGCTGGTCTATGGATTCTTTAAACTGTATGTCCCCTGCAAATCTCACATTCAGTATGTAGATATAATTTTCAGCCGCAGCCGTCTCATCCCCTACCGTGGCATCCTCCAATCCTTTCTTTACATTATAGCGGAAAAATTCCGCCATCTTGTCCAGGAAAATGCAGGTTTTTTCCGCGTCCTCCATCATGGCCAGCTGGGCCCCCGCATTGAGGGAATTAAACAGAAAATGGGGATTGATCTGGGACTGCAGGTATTTAAGGCGGGCTTCCTTCAGGTGGTTTTCCATTAGGAGCTCCCGCTCCAAAAGCTCCTGCTCCTTCTCAGCCCCCTCCTTTACCTTAGCCACATATTCCTCCAGGCTTCCTACCATCTGGTTGAAGGTCCTGGTGACAATGCCAATCTCGTCGTTGGAATCCGTATCCGGCATCTTTACGTTAAAGTTCCCCTGTCCCACCAGATTGGCGGTCCTGGCCAGACTGGTAAGGGGCGTTACCATATCCTTTACCAGCATCCTGAGCACCATAAGCCCTGCCAGCATGACAATCATCAGGATTACCATGTTGAACACCTCCATGTAGCGAAGGGCCTCCCTCATGGTCTGGTAGCTGGCAGAGTTGTTTTTAAACTGCAGCTCATTGAGTTCCGATATACGCGTGTTGATGTACTGATAGAGGGTAAGGGCCCTCTCATATGCCTCCCTGTACCGCTCTACGTTTCGCCCCCGCTTGGCCTGCACCGCATCCTGGGTCATATCCAGATAGGATTCCGACATCATGCGGATGTTCTTTTCCAGGATTTTTCCCGGCTTGTCAATGGTCTTATCGTTCAGGCGTTCTAACAATCCCTGGTATTCCTGCTGGCTTTTGTAATAGCTCTCAAGGCTGTCCGAGCTCTTTACAGACACATAGTCTCCCATGTCCTTCTGCACATGCTCCAGGGCCTCTGACAGCTCGCTTAGGTTTACATTGCTGGCATATACCGTATCCATCTTGCCGGCAATCTTGTTTACCTGGAGATAGATAAATATGTTGCTTATAAATAATGTCAGTATCATAAGGGTCACGGCCAGCAGTATTTTCTTCTCCAGGCTCAGATGGCTCCATATGTTCTTTCCCGGTCTCTCCATACTCATCGCTCACTTTTCAAACAGGCTCTAATCCACATTTTCCTTTGTGACAAACTGCAAATCCACACTGTAATAGGAATTTGCGTGTCCCTCCTGCAGATATTCCTCCAATGCCTGCACACAGTACCGCCCCATCTGCTCCGTATCAATGACAAGCGTTACCGGAATATTCCCCTTCCTGACAGCCTCTAAAATCTGATCTGACTTGTAATACCCCAGGAGCTGCAGCTCCCCCACCTTATTGTAATCAATCATGGCCTGGTAGGCAGCCTCTGTATCCACGGCCTCTGTACACACAAGGACATCCGGTACTCCCTCCTTGCGGAAAAATATGTTCCTTATGGTCTCATCCGCATCCACCTTCCCGGTGGAGCGCATGGTTTCCTGTATGAGCCTGACCCGTCCCGATGTGTCCGGTGAAGTCACCAGCAGGTTATTGATCTGTTCTGCTATCTGCACCTGGCTGCTGTTATCCCTGTCATGGAGCAGAAGCATCACCTCCACATCATCCTTATCCGGCGGCACCAGCTTTAAAATCTGTTCCCCGTACTGGCGGCCCAGCTGGTAGTCATTGACCCCCACAAAACTTATACGGCTGGTATCCGGCGCATCCTTGAGAACCGTGACCACGGGTATTCCCGCCTTACCGGCCTCATTAATCCGCTCATCTATCTTATGGCCGCCCGTGTATTCCAGGATAATTCCATCCACCCTGGAAGCAATGGCCATGTCCATAAGACTCTCTATCTCTATGGTGGAGGAAAGACTCTTACCCATCAGTTCCACCAGGGCATTGTGCTCCCTTGCAGCCTCCCTGGTGCTCTCGTATACATCCTTCCAGAAAGGCATGTCACAATCCTCCACAATCATGACATAATGGTAGCGGTATTCGTTTCCATCCTCCCCGCCGTCCTTCTCCACCTGATTTAAAACATTCTGGTAATAGGAGCTGGTGACCAGTGTGAGGAACAGCACTACCAGTATTCCAGCAATTACAATTATACGTTCCAAGCGTACCCGGGTTTTCATTGTTTTTCTCTGCCTGCCCTTTATCCATAATGAGCTTATTATACTGCTTTCAGGCAAAATGAACAATAGCCAAGCTGCTGCAGATAAATATCTGATAAGCCATAATATATGAATGTTCCAGACACACTGCATCATCATGATATATAAATTATTCCACATAAAAAGAAAGGAAGGCAGAAACAGGCATTTCTGCCCTATCCTGCCTTTCCTTATTTTTAACAATACCGCCAGCTTACTGTGCCACATCAGTTCCAGTCAACTTCTGATAATATTTGATCAATGCACCGTGGTCTTCCTGTCCGCACCCATCTGCCTTCAAAACCTGGAACATCTGCATTACCTGGGCAGTTAACGGCATGGGAGTATGTGTGGCATACCCTGTCTCCATGGCATTGGTAAGGTCCTTGATATGCAGATCAATTTTAAAGCCCGGTTTATAATTTCCATCCAGCATCATAGGAGCCTTTGCATTCATGACGGCAGAACCGGCAAGCCCGCCTTTAATTGCTTCATACACCTTCTCCACATCCGCGCCTGCCCTTGCCGCCAGCTGTAAGCCCTCTGACAGAGCTGCTATATTCACAGCCACAATCATCTGATTCGTAAGCTTACATGTGTTTCCGCTCCCAACATTGCCAACCAGTATAGCTGAAGCCCCAAGTATATCAAAATACTTACTGGCCCGTTCAAAATCCTCCTGGCATCCTCCTGCCATAATTGCCAGGGTACCATCTGCTGCTTTTGGTTCGCCCCCTGACACAGGTGCATCCATCATGTGGATTCCCTTCTGATTTAATCTTTCCGCAATTTCCCTGGACACCTCTGGAGCAATGGAGCTCATATCAATGATGAATGTCCCGCGGTTACCAAATTCCGCAATTCCACCATCACCTAAAACAACAGATTTCACATGTGGGCCATTGGGCAGCATTGTTATGATATCGTCACACTGTCCGACCACCTCCTTAATGCTTGCGCATCCGATACACCCTGACTTTTCCGTCCTTTTTACAGCCTCCGGCATAATATCGTAAACATAAACCTGGTATCCGCTTTTACTCAAATTACACGCCATATGGTATCCCATAATACCCAGACCGATAAATCCAACTTTCATCATCTTACCTCTATTCTATATAACCTGCTATGCGCATCTGCTGTTCCATTGCTTCGATTGCCTGCTTGTGCCCTGGCAGATTCGGTGTATAGGGTTTTCCCACATCCAGCCCCAGCATATTGGCCAAATCTTTGGTGGCCACCGGGAAACTGGCTTTGTCCATGGATAATCTGATGGGATTCAGTTTAAACTGCGCTTTCCTCGCCCCGTCCAAATCTCCCTGCATATAAAGATTGTAAATGCTTGTTACTAATTCCGGTATAAAGTTTGCAGTTGTTGCCACACAGCCTGCCGCCCCATGGACCATTGCCCCGAAAATCAAAGTATCCTTTCCTCCAAAAACCTTAAAGCCTATGTCGGAGGTTCTTCTTATGAATTCCTCCGTCTGGGTCATATCACCTGAGGAGTCCTTCATACCTACAATATTAGGCACCTCTCTGGCCAGACGCTCCACCAGGTTAGCACTCAGGGTATAACCGGTACGTCCCGGATTATTATATAACAGCATTGGGGTATCCGAAACCGCATCTGCAATGCGTTTAAAATGCAGATACAATTCCTCCTCTGTTGGTTTTAGAAACATGGGCTGAAGGACCGATATACCGTCTGCACCAGCTGCTGCCGCTGCTTTTGCAATGCGGATACACTTTTTTGTGCTGATTGCGCCGATTCCCATATAAACAGGTACTCTGCCGGAAGCATGATTAAGCATGATTTTTAAGGCTTTCATCATCTCGTCCTCTTCTGTCATATAGAATTCGCCATTGCTTCCGAATGCCAGTATGCCTGAAACACCTCCATCAATAACAAAATCCACCTGCTTTCTCATTTTCCCTTCATCAATCACTTCATTTTTATCTACTGGTGTCAATATAGGTACAATGATTCCCTTTATAAAATCTGTATTCATATGTCTTCCCTTCCTTTTGCTTGCTCATACCGGAGTACGCTGTTCAATTTCCCCTGCTATCCGTACATTTCAAAATTTGTTTTATATCTGCAATATCCCGTTTTGTGATATGATTCTCCCATCAATTTTCAATGTGATATCCCTGATAACCATATCCATATGCAGTGGAGCCTCCACATTGCCTCCAAATGACAGGTTGTTTCCAATTCCGATATGTACGGTCCCATAGGCTCCTTCATCCGCCAGCATGCGTCCGCATATCTTGTTTTCCCGATTCACCGGAAGTCCCACTTCTCCGATATTATAGACACGGCTATCTTTATACTGTTCCAGAATCCGTCTCACCGTATCAGCTTCGTTTGTTCCGGAAATCATTACGATCTGCCCATCCTCCACATGCATGGTAATGGGTTCCCGTATCATGTTCAGACTGGGATGCGGTATGCTTCCGTCAATCACTAATACTCCCTGGGCAGTACCCTCTACCGGCCCCAAAGCAATTTCAGCGTTAGGCGGCGATGATGACTGTCCCGGGCGGATGCTCCTGCCATAATCAATCACAGGCTCCCTTCCCTCCACGCTGCATACCAGATTTGTTCCTCCGGGTGACGAAAGTTCCACTTTTTTTCCTCTGAAATGGGGTGCAATGCGGTTTAATATTTCTGTTATCTCCAGAAAATCGGCTGTCAGTCCGCCTTCATGGAACATGGACGGTATATAATCAACCAAATTCACATACCGGCAGTGACCGTTTTGTACCACCCTGCGTCTTGCCTGGGAATGGAACATGGACATGGATGTGGCCGCAAAGATTACATTGGCTGTTTCCATGGCTGCCGCTATCTCCACCGTAGGCTCATCCCCATGGGATGCCCTGGGCGTCATCACTGCCATTGATGTCTCATTGACCTTAGAGGCCCAGTCAAACAGTTCCTTTCCTATCTGAAATTTGTCCGTATCCGTTACAATGAGGATTCGATCCTCAGATTTTAAATCGGTAATCGGTCCCAGAAGGGACCGGATACCTAATGGCATTTCTCCCATAGCTCCTCCTACATTCCAAGATATATTCTGCGTATTTCATCGTTATCCTTCAATTCCTCCGGAGCCCCTGATATCACCGTACTGCCATCCTGTATGACATACGCCCGGTCTGCGATTGCAAGGGTTTCATTAACATTTTGTTCTACAATCAGTACGGATATGCCTGTCTCCCGGATTGTTTTCACAAACTGCAACACCTCTTTTACCAGCTTTGGCATCAGACCCAGAGACGGTTCATCCAGTATCAATAGGGATGGATTTGACATAAGCCCTCTTGCAATTGCCACCATCTGCTGTTCTCCCCCTGACAGAGTTTCCGCCTTTTGCTCGGCACGTTCCCTGACCCTCGGAAACAACTCATAGACCATGTCCAGGGTCTTTTTTATTTCGTCCTGATTTTTCCTTGTATATGCTCCCATGGACAGATTTTCATATACAGTTAATTTTCCGAACAGCATCCTGCCTTCCGGCACAAGGGATATTCCCTTTTTTAAGACTCCGTATGCGGGCATACCAGTGATATCTTCCCCATTGTATGTTATGGTGCCTTCCCAAGGTTTTAATAAACCGGAAACTGTTTTTAATGTTGTGGTTTTCCCGGCTCCATTTGAACCCAGGATAGCAACAATCTCCTGATTTCCGGCCTGGAAGGATATATCATTCAGGACCGGCATCATTGCACTGTATCCAAATTTCAAGTTTTTCACTTCCAGCATAATCATTCCCCCAGATAAGCAGCAATCACCTTTTCATCCTTTGTAATCTCCTCCGGTGTCCCTTCTGCAATCCGCTGTCCATACTGCAACACCAGGACCCGCTCACAGATTCCCATTACCACCGGCATCACATGTTCAATTGCCAGGATGGAGATGCCTCTTTTATTTATCCTTTTTACCAAATCTATGGCAGCTTCACGTTCCGCTCCATTGAGCCCTGCCATACATTCATCCAAAAGCAGGAGTTTCGGTTTTGTACTGAGTGCCCTTGCAATCTCCAGACGTTTCTTTTGGATGACACTTAGAGAACCAGCAAGATGGTCCTTCTTACTACCCAACCCAACAAATTCAAGTATCATATCTGCATATTCCTTAGCCTCCATTGTTCCCGGAATATGAAGCATGGCGCCCACCGTAGCATTATCAAGTACCGTCATGGAATCCATAGACATGGGAATCTGAAATGTCCTGCCAATCCCCTTCTTTGCTCTTTCGTATGGCGGCAGGCATGTCACATCCTCTCCATTAAACAGTATGGTCCCGGATGTAGCCGGATGAATGCCACTGATAAGATTGAACATGGTAGTCTTTCCTGCTCCATTAGGTCCCACGACTCCATACACCTGTCCTTCTTCTATGTCAAATGTCACATCTGATACCGCCGTCAAACCTCCGAACCTTTTTGTCAGACCGGTTACCTCCAATATACTCATGTACTGTCCTCCCTTTTTAATCGTTATGAGCCCTTAGTCACCGTATTTTGGTTACCTACGTGCGATCCATATCATCTCCGCTTGGTGAGGCTTTTCACGAAATCAGCGGAGCGGCCCGCCGTCATCTTTCTGACTTTGTCAATCAGATTTCCAGATAACTTCAGAACTCCTTGAGGCTGGTACAAAATTGTGAGTATGATTAAGACGCCATACAGGACCAGGTCTATTCCTGATATGGTGGCTCCGATGGTGGCCCTGGTATATTCGCCCAATGGTACAATAAGGGCAGCTCCAATTACAGGACCATAAATTGTTCCCACACCCCCAATTACCGCCATGATAATCATTTTAGTTGAAAGGGTGTTTATGAACACAGTACTTGGGTCAATATAGGTCTGGTACATAGCATAGAACGAGCCACACAGCGACGCGATACATGCGCTGATTACCAGGGCAATGGTCTTATATTTTCTGGCATTAATGCCCACACTTTCCGCCGCTGTCTGATTTGCTTTGATTGTTCTGAAGTAATAACCGATTCTTGAGCTGTTAATATATATCATGATGGATATTACTATCATCAGTATGACTCCAAAAAAGTAATAATAGTGCAGTTTTCCCCTGAATTGCAGGGAATACCAGGGGTTCATCTTCATATTGAGAAAATCAATCCCCATCATTCCTTTTGTAAAAGGAAGGTTCACTGCTATGATACGTACCGTCTCTCCCAGCGCCATGGTGGCAATTGCAAAATATTGTGCGCTTAATTTAAAAATAGGAAGAGCCACCAACAGCGCAAGAAGTGTTGCGAAAAACATTCCAATCAACATACCAATCCACGGTGTAACATTCCAATAATAGAAGGGAAGTACTGCCCCATATGCCCCCACCCCAAAGAACATGGCCTGACCAAGGGATACCTGACCTGTATATCCGCCGAATATATTCCAGGCAGAACCAAGACATGCCCACATCAGAATCAGAATTCCCAAATTCTGTTGAAAACTTTTGGTGAATACATGGGGATACGCAACTATAATCAGAACAGTGAGTATAAGATACCATGGCTTTATATGGCTGATAAGCAGGGCCTCTCTCATTCGTTTTCCAATTTTCATAAGCATCACCACCCAAACAGGCCCTTGGGCCTTTTATAAACTACAAACAGGAACAGGGCAAATACTGCCAGATATTTAAGCGCTGCATTGGTATATGTCCCCACTACCGTATCCATAATGCCCATCAGAACTCCGCCGATAACGGCTCCAGGTATACTTCCCATTCCCCCGATACAGCAAGCTACAAAACCAAAGTTGATGAATACAGAACCAACGCTTGGATACACATAAAAGTAATAGGACAGTGCCACTCCGCCAATTCCGGCAGTGGCTGTTGCAATACCCACGCAGCGCATGTATGCCTTTTCCGGATTGATTCCCACCAGTGCTGCCGCATCTTTATTCAGAGCGGTTGCTTTAATGGCTCTTCCTAACTGTGTCCTGTTCAAAATGTAATACAGAATAACCGCAGTAGCTATACAAATAATGAAAGGAACCAGTTTTGAATAGGATATGATTAAGCCTCCTACTGAAAATGAGCCTGTAAACACCTGATTCGGTACTGTCTTAAAATCAGAACCAAAAGCTATCTGGGCAACATTGACAAGAACAATGCTGAGAGCATATGTGAGCAGAAGCTGGCTTAACATAGGTGCATTCATGACACGCTTTATAAGCACCTTATAAAAAACAATTCCAAAACAATACATTACCACCGCTGCAATGGGAAGACAGATAAGTGGGTCCAGTCCTGATTTAACGCTGAAATAATATGATATAAACATACCAAGCATCAGTATTTCCCCATGAGCAAAGTTAACGATATACATGACTCCCCAAATAAGCGAAACTCCCATTGCTATTAAGGCAATGATCATTCCTGTAAATGTCCCCTCTATTAGGACCTGCAACAGCAATGTCATAGACCGCACCTGCCTTTCCGCTAATTTCGTTCACTCCATGCCGGCACCGGGATTATAGAATCAGCACTCTTTGCAGAATCCGGATATACTGTCACATATGCCTGATTCTGAATCTGGGTGATGATACCTGTTGCCTGAGTGTTTTGATGGCTTTCATCAAAGGTTACTCCGGTCCATGGTACAATCAGAAATTCCTCATTCATATCAGTCTCTTCCAATGCCTTAACAATTGCATCTGCATCCGCACTTCCTGCCCGGTTGATTGCGTCCGCAAAAATAAGAAATCCCTGGGCTGCGCGGGCCGTATTTCCCGTCATATCATGATTTGAGAATTTTTTTGCCAGATTATTGATTTCTGTGAGGTATGGTTTTGTGTTAGCCAAGTCCATACTCCAGGCATTTGCCGTAAAAATGTAATCCACATCTTTGCCGCAGGTATCAAAATACTCCGTGGCTACAAATCCGCCCCTTGCTGTAAAGGTAGCTTTCGGGCTGAAATCCAAATCTTTGCATGTGTTGGTATACAGGATAGCCTCTGCGGTTAATGCGTAAATCAGTACCACATCCGGTTTCGCATCCTTCAGTTTAAGAACCTCAGATGTAAGTCCTGTCGGATTGCCAGGATATGTAATGGACTGGACTATATTGTAACCATGATTCTCAGCTGCTGCTTCGCACAATTCCTTAAAATTAACACCAGCCTCAGCCTCATCCGCTATGATTGCCACATTCTCAAATCCAGCCTCTTCCCTATAGAGGTCCATATAGTTAAACGTATCTTCCACAAATGTAGCATCCGTAGGTCCTGTACGGAAAAAATATTTTAACCCGCGTTCCGTAAGAGTGGGTGACGAAGACTCTGCATTGATGAAGGGAATACCGTACTTTTCAGCCACAGCACTGGCAGTCTTAGTTACTCCGCTGGCATCACATCCAATTAATCCCGTCACCTTTTCTTCTGTTATCAGGCGCTCAGCTTCTGTGGCTCCCACTTCCGGATTTCCCTGGCTGTCTGCTGCTATAATCTCTATTCTTGCATTACCCAGATTTGGAAGTCCCTGGGTTTTGGCAAAGGGATAATCAATATCATATTCATTATTGATAAGCTCTGCCATGGCTTTTAAAGTATTAATTGTCTGATTTCCTGTCTCAGCGCTCGTACCCGTCAAAGGATAAACTGCTCCTATTTTGATGGTTTGTTTATCTTCTTCCTTTGTCTGAGAATCCTGCGTTTCCTTGTTTTCGGAAGAATTTCCAGTTGTACCTTGGGATGCACATCCGGTGAACGAAACCACAATAGCTGCCGCTGTCAGTAAGCTTAAGATTCTTTTTCTCATTCCCAGTTTCCTCCTGTTATTAGTGTGTACGTTTCCTATAGTTCCTCAATAAACTCATTTATCAGAGCCATTCCCTCCGCTAACACGTCCATTCCTCTTCCGTAAGACAGCCTTACAAAATCACCATATGTTTCGCCAAAGGCTTGTCCCGGTACAAGTGCCACCCCCTTTTTTTCCAAAAGCGTTTCTGCAAACTCATTTCCATCCATTCCTGTTTTAGATACATTGATAAAGAAATAAAATGCGCCCATGGAATCAACATAACTTAGTTTCTGTATCTTATCCAGTTCCGATGCGACAAAATCCCTCCTCTCCTCAAAACGGCCTATCATATATTCCACTGCTCCTGTACATTCCTCTGATCCCATTCCCTCAGCCAGCCCCTCCTGGATAAAGCCGGGTATACAGGTGGTTACATACTGGTGGACCTTCAGTACGGCAGGGATAAATTTTCGGTGGCAGGCAACAAATCCGACCCTCCATCCTGTCATGGCAAATACTTTAGAAAACCCATTTACCATGATAGCCCTGTCTCTCATTCCATCCAGGGATAAAATTGAACAAAACTTTTTATTTCCATAGGACAGCCTGGAATAAATTTCATCAGCCAATACAACAAACCCATACTCTTTAGCCAAATCCGCAATGATTGTCAAGCTTTCCCTTGTAAGTACAGTCCCTGTGGGATTGTTGGGATTTGTCACTACCAACATTCTTGTTTTCTCTGTGACAGCTGCCTCCAAACGTTCCCGGTTAATCTGAAATCCTTCTTTTTCCTCCAATGCCACCTTCACACACTTGGCGCCAGCCATATTGATACAATTCTCATAATTCATGTAAGCAGGGGTCAATATAATAACCTCATCAGAAGCATCGACCAGTGAAAAAATAACATCAAAAATAGCTTCTGCCGCCCCTACTGTTACCAGTATCTCATCCACCGGATCCACTTCTACCTGATATTCAGTCTTTAACATGGATGCAATGGATTTTCTTAGTTTTAATGTTCCTCTGTTCGGCGCATAATGGGTCATCTTCTTCCTGACCAGCTCATCCACTGCTGCGGCCACAATGGGTTGCGGCGTATCGAAATCAGGTTCTCCAACCTCCATGTGAATGATTTTCCTTCCTTCGGCCGCCATTTTGTTTGCCTTTTCTAAAACCTTTCTTACTGGCGAAAACTGTACTTTTTTTAACCGCTCTGCCGGTTCACATGCATTTGTCATTTTAGTAATCCTCCTTAGTCCATTCGTCTCATAATAAAAGGGGCGCAAAAACTCATTATCGTTTTTGCGCCTTTGCCGTCTTATCAGCCTCTTTATCGGTTTCCTTCCCACATGGCAGCTCCATGCTGCCCCAGGCGCCTCATGACGTCCACTATTACTATGGCCAGATCCCTCTGATTTTTTTTGCTTCCACAACCCGTTTTACCGCAATCAGATATGCTGCCATGCGAGGAGAAATCTTCCGTCCCGTTGCCGTATCCCAAACGCTCAAAAACGCATTACCCATTATCTCTTCCAATTTCCGATTAATCTTTTCTTCACTCCACATTACTTCCTGGATATTCTGGACCCATTCAAAATAAGACACGATAACTCCCCCTGCATTGGCCAATATATCCGGAATTACCACGATATTTTTATTAAATAATATCTTATCAGCCTCATTGGTTGTGGGGCCATTGGCGGCCTCCAATACAATCCTGGCCCTTACTTCATCCGCATTGTCCTTGTTAATCTGATTCTCCAAAGCTGCGGGAATCAAAATGGTCACATCCAGTCCCAAAAGCTCCTTGTTTGATATGTGTACCACTCCATCTGCCCTGTAATCCTTTAATAGACGGTTTTCTCCTGTTGTGATATATCTGCAGATATCTGGAATATCCAATCCTTCCTGTTTATACAGACCACCGCTGACATCGCTGACTGCAATCACTTTTATTCCAGCCTGATGTAAAAGCCTAGCCGTGGTTTCCCCCACATTTCCAAAACCCTGGACCGCAACCGTGGCTTCCCCCCTGCCCATTCTCAGAACCTCCAGAACATTGAGGGCAGTAAACATAACGCCTCTTCCCGTGGCATCCTTACGGCCTAATGCGCCTCCTATCTCCAAAGGCTTACCGGTTACCACCCCCGGTACACAATGGCCCTTCAGCATACTGTAAGTATCCATCATCCATCCCATTACCTTTGCATTGGTTCCCACATCCGGCGCTGGAATGTCCTGGTCCGGTCCTATAATCGGTGAAATCATGGCAGTGAACCGTCTTGTAAGACACCTCAGTTCCCTCTCTGAAAGTTTGGCCGGGTCAACCACTACACCGCCTTTTCCACCCCCGTAGGGAATACCTACTACAGCTGCCTTAAAAGTCATCCAGGCTGCCAGGGCTTTAACCTCATTTTGGTTCACACCCTCATGATAACGTATACCTCCCTTTGCAGGCCCTCTGGAAGTTGAATGCTGTATCCGAAAGCCCTCAAATACACGCACAGAACCATCATCCATCTCCACAGGGACAGAAACTTTGAGCTCCCTTTCCGGATATTTGATTGCCTCGTATTCCTTTGGCGCATATCCCAACAAATCCGCGGCTTGACGCACAATTTCCAATACCTCATTATAAGGATTATAATTGTCTCCCATTTGCATATACCCCTTTTTATTTATTATGCATAAACCGGTTCATTGCTTTTGTTTCCAGATATTTCCACAGATAAATTGATTTATTTTCTTGTAAATTTCAGCAAAATAATCTATAATCTTTGGATGTAATATAGTTTTTTCATGACTTAATTATATCTTTCTTTATTTATTCGCACAAATGCATATTTATCTCGCAATCTATAGATACAAACTATGGATTTTTCTGAGATATGAAGAAGTTGTTTCTATACAATTTCTAAAAAGATAAATCAGGAGGTTAGTCATGAATCTGAATACACTGTATTACTTTAAAGTATTAGCCCAGTTGCAGCACTACTCCCAGGCTGCAGAACTATTATACATATCCCAACCCAGCTTAAGTCATGCCATATCAGCCCTTGAGAAAGATTTAGGGGTACCCCTGTTTCAAAAAAAAGGACGCAATGTGGAACTGACTAAATACGGAAAAATATTTAGTTCCTATATTACAAAGGGATTTGATGAAATTGAAAACGGTGAAAAAACTATAAGAAAATTATCCAGAAATGATTCCGGGATGATTGATTTTGCTTTTCTCTATATCCTGGGAGCTAACTTTGTTCCCAGATTGCTTTCAAATTTTTTAAAACTGGAAACCTCTAAAAATATCAGCTTTTCTCTGAAACAGAATAATTCCAGGGTCATTGTCGAAAATTTGAAAAAGGGGAATTATGACCTTGCCCTGTGCACCTTTGTTCCTAACGAGGAAGAAATATTGTTTACCCCCGTACTTCATCAAGATTTAATCCTTATTACAGCGCCCGAGCACCCCTTATCTGTAAAAGAGGAAGTCTGTATTGAAGAATTAATCTCATATCCCATTATTGGATATAACTCAAAAGCGAGCGAAACGCAGAATGTGATTTCCAACTTATTCAGCACCAGCATCATTAAACCCAATATTATATGTGAGGTAGAGGAAGAGATGTCCATTGCCGGTCTTGTATCCATAAATTACGGGATTGCAATTGTACCAGACCTGGAATTTTTTACCAACTTCCCCATCAAACGAATCCCTATTAAACATGACCGGGCTCATAGAGAAATATATTTGGCAGTCAGGAAGAACCGGATATCTGTACCTTGTATTGATACCTTTTATCAGTTCATTTTGCACTATACCCACAACGCAGATGCAATTGTTTAATTATTGATTTCATCACAAAATAAATGACGGTTTACAGGACATTTTTCTCAGCCCTATTAACCGTCATTATTTCGACTAGATGTACTTTGGTTTTCGCCCTGTATTCCTCCACCACTTTCTCAAAGCATTCTGCTGCCTGCCCTCTCAATCAGCCTCTCTATCCCATCCTCAGGGTAGGACAGAAGCTTCCCGAACTCCACGGCAATCCTATATCTCTCCTGCCCTGTATAGGCGTGGTTTGCAATCAATCGTTTCTGTTGTTCCTTCAGTCCCATATAGCGCTCCAGCACATCGCCGGTCCGGTAAAAGAGGTAATTATACTTACCCTTATTCAACTCCTCGGGGAATAAATCCGTAATAAAAGCCTCGTCCTCCGGATAAAGCTTCACCCCGTACTTCCTGCACAGCTTTTCTGCATCCTGCAGGTAGGAATCCCGTTCCTCCCTGGTATCGCAGGGGTGGCTCATGGCCAGTGTCTTAAGGCCGGCTGACACCATCTCGCAAAAGCAGTCCATGGCTCCCAGCCCGTAGGAATAGGCGTCAATTACATGTACAGCCTCGTCCCTGTTCACAAACTCATACTCCTCCTTGTCCAGAGACAGGGGTATTCCCGACTTACTGGTCACATTCACGCCGCCATACCAGGTGCTGTCCACCAAAAAGATATCTCCAGCCTGGTATTCCATGGAATATTCATCATTCTTTTTAATAATCCGTATCCTCTGTCCGTCCATAGCTATTTTCCCCCAGCCACACATTATAATAAAATATCGGTATTCCTCTATTTTATAGCCACCCCCAGTTCCTGTCAATCCAACTTACAAACTGCCCCACAGCGACTGGTTTAACAGCGACTTATTTTTTCACACTATCAAATCTCCCCCCGGCGTGATATAATTTAATTATCACGTTCAGACTGCGGTCTTAGCCTTAGAAAGACCCGGTACACGGCAATGGAATGATATACGGGGGGATGATTATGGTATTAAGATGTTTTTCGGCTCCGGATGAAAAGGTAAATCTCTGCTTTTATCCCTGCAGCTGCGGCACCGGACCGGGAGACCACGATACATACTGCCAGGAATCACTGTGCATTTATGATACAGACTATACAAAGCTCCTGCTGTCCTATCTGGAATCCGAATTCCCGGAATTTGATGTCTGTTGGGATAACCGCATCCCTGCCGGGACCTGGAATATCATAATACAGAAAATTGAAAATGACATGAGCCATATTCATTTCGATGATACTGTTTTTGACTTTTACAGCCGGTTCATCAGCTGGATTGCAGACGCACTGGAGCAGGAGGACATGATTATAGTGAAGGGGAACCAGTAAGCCCCCCACCTCCCCAATAGAAAGCAATGTTTTCTGTCAGGCCATCTGCTCTGTCTGCAGCGTACTTCTGCATGACACACTGCGCTGATAATGCATATTTTATGCTTCCCAGCCATAATTGCTGATAAAACAGCTGACAGGAGCTGGTATCACCAGCTCCTGTCAGCTTGCTTAGCGCAATCATAGCCTCAAATTCACATCTGGCATGAATTTACGGGCCTCCCGCTCTTCCTGTTCCATAAGCCCCTTCCATGCCTCTGAAAAATCCTCCCATCTTTTTTCACGCAGCAATTTAATTATCTCCTCTGTAAATCCCATGTACCGTAACTGGAGTTTCTGGTTTCTAATCCGGTATAACATAATGGGATATCCCCAGGTCAGTAAACCATACTGTTTTCGATAACATTCACGTATCATTACCATCGGGCACTGGTGCTCAATCCATTTAAAGTACAGTTCAAAACAAAGATGCACCTTGTTTTCCTGCCTTAACAAATCAAACTTTTCGGTCAAACGCTCCTGTTCCTCCCCGCTGCAGGATTTTATTGTATACAATGTTATATCCCTGATTGTCAAAGCAAGCAGCTGGAGGCTTTCCAGGTACAGGCTCATTCCCTCCAGAATCTCCGGCATCCTGAAATTCATTTTGGCTGTCCTCATTACCACCAAAGTACCCTTTCCATGGAATGACTGGGTGACTCCCAGCTGGGCTAAAAGCATCAGGGTACGCCTTACGGTGGCTACGGATACATCATACCGCTGTGCAATCTGGGGTAACGAGGGCAGATAGCTGCCTATGGGATACGCCCCCTTCACCACCTCCCATATGATGCGCCCGGCCAGGGAATATTTAAGCTGGGGCCTCCTGCGGTAAATATTCCATTGGAACGGAATCCTGCTGTTGTCAATTAAATACATTCCGCCCTCTTTCCTGATAAAAAGGGACATATCTTCCACCATTTTTTTATAAGAACCAAAGAAAATCCGTCTCAACCGGGCAACTATCTCTTCTTTGGACGCTTCCGGTTTCAGTGTCTCCTGAATCTCCAGCAAATTATCTGTCAGATACGGGAAACGTAAATATCGGATTTCTTCCCAGAACAGATTCAGAATCAGCTTGTTTTTCAGTGTGCCCAGTGTCAGGCTGTAAAGCTCCACCAGTATGGATATGACCCCCAGTGAAGGGCAGGCAAGCGCATTTCTGATTTTATCCCAGTCCTGATTCGTCCCTCTTCTCAATCCCTCCAGCCACAACGGCCCCATAAGCAGCGGAACCGAATGAATCATATCTTTTATTCCTTCTTCCCTGAGGGCAAAATATTTTGCGGCATGTTCTCTTATCTTATCCGGTTCAGCTTCATAGACAACAATTGCCGTCCGTTTTCCGTCCATCCTTATATACCCTTTTCGCCCAAGCAGTTCCAAAGCGGATTGAACCGCTGTAGGACCCATATGGAAAAACCGCTCTGTCTCCGCAATAGCCGGAAGGTGTTCACCAGTTCTGTACATCCCGAACAGGATTCTGGTCTCAAAATATTCATAAATCACACGGTAGAGTCCGTCATCTGTATACATATATTCACAAAAGGCCAACATTTTCATGGGTGGTCCAATCCTATGCGGCTCACTTCCTCCATCTGTAGTTGTTCCACGATATCGTAATATCTCAGTCGCAGCTCCGGATGATTATATTGTACAATGCCTTCTTATCTCCCAGTTTGAAGATTAGACGATAAGTACCTTCCCCGGTGTTCTCAGGAACTGTAATGGTTACAGCAGCATTTCCCTCCCTCTTTGCGCCGTCTCCCTGTCCCAGATCCAAATCGCCGCTTACTTCCCAGCCGTCTGCTTCAATATACGCACCGTCCTCCTTCCTTCTGACTTCAACCTGAATTATTTCCGCCTGCGTAATGTGTTCCATGGAGTATGATACCGTAAATCCAATGGCTGCTCCGGGCGTGGCCACGCGTTCTTCCCCTTGATCAGCTTTCACACTGAGGCCATATACAGGATTCGCTTTTACATTGTAAGTTAATTCTGTACCGGTAATCCTACCTTTACCTGCGTTCACACCTGCTGCAAACAGCTGTGCGCTGATGCGGTTATTTTCCAGCGGCAGACCGGCCGTATCGGTTGTATCCATGATAACCGTATGAGCCTGCCCCCGGTCCAGAATCAAATATACCCTGCCGTTAACAGGGTAGCAGCGTTTTTCTCCGTAAATAAACGCAGTTCCCTTGGGAAACTCCTCACCCTCCGGCGTTGTGAGCATCACTGCCGCTTTGTCTGATAAACGTGTATCCTGCTGGGGAGATACATAAATGCTGATACGGTGCTCCCCTCTGGCCAGTCCCTCCTGGCTGTCCAGTGTTATTGCAGCCGTTGAATTATTGACTGTAAAATACCCGCCTACGGAGTCAGCTCCCGTGTCATTGCGCAATCTCAAACTGTATTCCCCCGGCATAAGACCGGCTGTTTTGTCAAATGCCGCTATGACTGTAATTGTTTTGGCGGCAATATTTTCATTAAATTGACTACTCCCCCACATCTCTGCAAAATTGTCCAGAGGAATTTTTCCGTCCTTCTCTCCCCCTGTCAGGGTATAGAGGTAGTATCGGTTTCCGCTCAGCAGTGTGAGCTTAGCACCGTCCGGCAGCGCGTGTCTGATTCCACTGCTGTCCTGCAGCTCCAGCCACACACTTGAAGCGGCGAGGGTTCCATTCTGACTTCCAAGGGTGAACACCGCAGTAACAGCACTCTCTTGAGATATTACCACCGGAGCTGTATCATTCATACCCTCATATTGTTTTCCGGATGCCATCTGAACAGCCGAAACAATAGATTCTTTCCAGTGAATATTCAGTGTGACGGGAACCTTATTCCCATCTGCGTCAGACAGTGTCAAAATAATTTCGTCTGTGTCCTTAGGTGCAAAAGCACCATGATTGTACAGTACAAAATCTATAGGGGCCTCATACCGGCTGTCCGTTGTTCCGAGTAAAACCGTACCGGCAGATTCTTTATACGTGCTTATATCATATGGTTCGCTCATAAGATTCGCGGTATTCCACCCCTGGCTCTGGACAGGCTGCAGAGTGACTGCCACATCATAATGTTCCAATTCACTGCCTACAGCTTTCAGTGTGATTCCATTTTCAGGTACCTTAACCCCTGCCAGACTCAGGTTTCTGCTGGAATCTGCCGGGATCACCATCCTGCCCGTATAGCTTCCGCTCTCCGACGCATAAAGGTCAATCGTCTGCTCCGACAGCGCACTGGCCCTGGTGACAACCTCCACATTCATGGTTATCTCCTCCTCCAGGATATCGCCCGCGTACCGTTCCACCACCACGCTCACCGTTCCCAGGTTCTGGCTTATACGAATTCCATCATTATAATAGGTCAGTTTAAATTCAATGTTCGGAATGCCTGACGTTTCCTGGTCCAGGACATGATATTCCCAATCCTTTCCGATGATTGAATTACTGTTATCTGTTCCGGCCGTCTGGTCTGAGATAACATTTGAAACCACTTCTGTTTTACCGGTATTCTGCCACATCACTAAACCAAAAGTGGAAGCCGGTGTGTTCCGTATCTTCGCTTTTTCCTGCTCCGCACTCACATCCGGACCTGATGTGATCCACGTTCCTGTTTCCAGGTTCATTGCCGCGTCCACCAGTGTCATTTTGTCTGACAGCGTAATTGATTTGATTGCATATCTGATATTCTCTGTATCACCAACAGGCGGAAGCTCGATGGTTCCCTCTGCCGCGGCAAAGCCATCCTCTCCCATCCCCAGGCTGTCTGAATTGCGGGCTGTCAGCACAACGTGGCGTGTAGCGCCGGCATTATCTCCTGCCACCTTCCAGTAGCGGTACGACGTGCCTATATTTGTGTATCCCAGCTCCGTCTTTTCTCCGGGAACCACAAAACCTCCGTCTGATGGATTAAGAGTCTCTGTCTTCGCCCTGGCAAACGCATATGCATCCGCCGTATCACCTGCAATCATATAAAAATATCCTGTAACGGCTCCATACTCTTCCGAGTCCCCCTGGGATGTGTTGGAAATACGGAATACAGTACCGGTGGAAAGTACCACTGTATTTGGGCAATGCGCAAGATCTGCCTGGGTTACCACCTTGCTTTCCGTTTCATCCACGCTTTTCAGATTTGCCACACTGTTGGACGCCGAATCCAATACCAGGGTACTTCCGCCTTCTAAAACAAGACTGTTTCCCAGTTCTCCCAATTTATCAAAATTCCCTTTATCCCCAATCCGGTTCAGGGAATAGGGAGTTGTCTGATTCGAGTTGGCAACATCAGACTGGCCGGCCAGCCGGACATGAGTCTCAATCAGGCGTACCTGATCTGCTCTTTGTATGGATGTAACTGTACCTGTAACCTGTTCCGGCTGTCCGCCGCCAGAGGCAGCCGCGCCAAAATGATCCAGCGTTACCAGACGCACATCACCAGCGTCGCAGGATGCACCGCTTCCAAACACACCGCCCGCAATCTCCATCTTTTTGCCGCCAGTATCCCCCGCGCCAAAACTGTAATCTGTTCCGTCAATATAAACATGAGAAAAACCGTTTACTGTTATGGTATCATAATTCAGGTCAGCGCTGTCACCGCCGTAATCACCGCCCGCATAAACGGAACCGCCCACAGACAGGCCGGAGGCGTCTAAAACTGGTTTTTCCTCTGCATGGGATTTATAATAGTTGCATTTATCAATGGCTCCCAGTCCAATATGGACATGGGTGGAACCATTAACAATTCCCTGGAAACCTCCACCAAAAACCTTACCGCTGACAGTACCGCCTGTCAGATTTACAAATACAAGGCCGGACGCGGATTTCTCATCCTGTTCTCCGCTTTTACCGTCATTACTCAGCTCGCTTCCTCCATAGACATTCCCGCGAACCCAGCCGCCCGTCATATTGACCGTAGAACCCCCGTAAACAAACCGGTCGCCTACTTTTCCCAGCGCACCACCATATATGGAGCCGTTTACGGTTCCGTTGGCCATATGTACAGCCGCCCTCCCATGGGTCAGCCCCGCTTCTCCGCCGCCATAGACGTTTCCTTTGATGGTTCCTCCGCTGATGATTACATTTGTTGAGCCCTCTACCTCAGCTACCTTCCCCCCTCCATAGACATAACCTTCTATTAGTCCGCCTTTTATTTCAACCGTAACCTTTGAGTTCTTACATACCCTGGCAGATTTTTCAAACTCGGCCTTATTGACTCCCTCGCCTCCGCCGTAGATATTACCTTTGATTGTACCTCCATTTACCGTAATATTGGCCTCTCCATCCAGGTATGCATTTCCCTTGCCATAATCCTTTTGCGTGTACCCTTGGCCGCTTGCATATATGTTACCTGTTATAACAGCGTCATTGTCTATTGTGATGTCTGCCTTTCCGGTTAAACTGCCGAAATCAGCTGCTGGGGTTCCATTTGCATCGTTGCCGCCATCAACTCCCGCCTCCCCGCCTACGCCCGCGGCGTATATATTGCCTACGGTTCCCGCTGACACGGATATATTTACCTTTGTTGCATCTTCGCCGCTTACTACGTATGCAGCAGAGCCGGAGCCATAGATGTTTGAAATACTTCCTCCCGTCACAATGATGTCCAGAATTCCCTGATACGTCGGGATGCCTGTTGCCCTTCCTGAACCTGCCCCGTAGACCATATTAACAGTCCCGCCGGAAATATTAATTGATGTTTTCCCCGTGTACGGCGCCTTCACATTGCTGAATCCCTGGCATCCGCCGATTATTTTGTTTACTGTTCCTCCTCGGATATAGATGCCTACATTCCCGTTCTTAATCTCCCCGCTGGCGCTTCCGGCTACAATGGTATCAACTTTTGCAGTTCCGTCCACAATGATAACTGCCTCGTTGTTATTTGCGTCAACAGATCCATTGCTCCGTATATATCCTATAATCCTGGCAATACTGCCGCTGCGGACCTGAATGATACCCGGCTTTACTGTCAGAGTACCATCTTTTGATGCTCCGTACAAATACAATCCACTGCATGAAACATTATCCCCTATGGTTATATTGTGGCCATTCCCATATAGATGGTTCATCTTTTCAATGGTCAGTGAATCAAACGCGATATCCTCATACAAATGAAACTCACTGTCTGTTCCCTCTGCAGTACTGAAAAATTTTATGTCTGCCGTAATTCCCTTGATTGTCACCGGAACCGCATGCTCTTTCAGAAAATCAGTTGTATTGCCATAGTCATAATCTTGCATTAAGATAATCTGATTACCGTCTGACGTTCCGCCATCTTCCCTGGTTTTTAATTTTTTCGCAGCAGCTTCCACGGTTTTAACCGGGGCATTTTCCAAACCCGAATTGCCGTCATCCCCGCTGTCCTGATTCACATAAACCGTTTCAAGCACAGCCACCCCGTTTGCAGGCTCCGAGTACAATGTAACAGAGCTGGCCGCTGTCATGCTTCTGGTCATCTTCACAGGAGTCACCGCGCAGCGGAACCGCATTTCCATATCCCCTGCTTTCACGGAACGTTTATATACAGGTGATTCCTCACCTGCAATATCTTCCCATAGACCAGCGTCTCCATTTCCATGATTATCAGTCAGGTTTACATCTTCGCCGTATGGGTTCTTATCATCCGGGATATCCACGCCCTGTGCTGAATACTGCCATTGATACAAAAAGGCATAGCCGTCCATGCTGTTTACCGTTTCCCCGGTTTCCTTATCAAACAGGGTGTAGATCGCTGTCCCGCCCTGCCGTTCTGCCCTGACGCCCATCTGATATGTTCCAACGGGCTTCCAGACAGAATACAGGTTGAGATGCTCCTCCCCAGTATCCGTATATGTTCCCGGAACCAGTGCTTTAGCCGGTTCTGTCCCTGGTTCTAATGTCCATCCTGCAAATTTAGCAGTAAAAATGGCATTGTCATCCCATGGGCATTTTATTTCTTCAGGACATTCCGGCAGACACACCTGCCCTTCACAGGCCGGAAGTTCCATCTCCATCATATCATCCAGAATTACCGTAATACAACTGTCCGCCATCACATAACCTGCATATTCCGCCGCCTCAATAAACGTACCATTCTCAAGAGAACATATGACCATACCGGTCTGCCCTTCATAGAAAACAGTTTCCGGATTCTCTATCTTCTGCTGTGAAATATATTCAATATCATAGTCCGGATTTTCAGCTTCAATGTTTTCCGTTACCTTTTGAGGTCTGCTGTCCTTACCGCCCGTTCCGTTTTCACTTTCAGACGGCAGCTCCTGGTTATGGCTGCCCTGTCCGGCTGCATCATCCGGCTTATCTCCAGATGTTCCAGATGTATCCCCAGACTCAGTATTGTCCCCACTGTCCATACTGTCATCCTTGGATAATCCGCCTTCCTGTCCGCTGCCCGTGTCAGGGCTGCCCCCGCCACCAGCGTCCGCATTATTACCGCCGGTATCCGTACTACCGCTGTCTGCATCTGTATTGCCGCTTCCGGTATCTGTACAACCGCTATTGGTGTCCCCACTGCCGGTATCCCCGCTTCCGTTGTCAGTGTCCCCATCGCCGCCGGTATCCCCGCTTCCGCTGTCGGCATCCCCGCTGTCACCAGTATCCCCGCTTCCGCTGTCAGTGTCCCCACCGCCGCCGGTATCCCCGCTTCCGCTGTCACCGGTATCCGCGCCTCCGCTGCCGGCATCTCCACTATCGTCACCGGAGTCTGCGCTTCCGGCATCCATGCCGGACTCACTGCCAGAGGAATCCGAATCCCCTTCCGGCATTCCTTCTCCCACGAAAGGGACCTGATGATTTTCAATTCTAGCTATCGCAGAAAGTGTATCCCTATGTGCCGTCTCCTCCTGTTCTGTCCGCTCCGTCTCCTCCTGCTCCGTCTCTTCCGGTTCTGTCCGCTCCGCTTCCTCCTGCTCCGTCTCTTCCTGCTCCGTCTCCCCCTGTTCTATTCTATCCGGTTTCCCCGGTTCTGTCTCCCCCTGTTCTGTCTGTTCCGCAGTTTCCTGCTTGGTTTCTTCTCTATTTCCTTCATTAACAGCGTTCTCATCTCCGGTCTTATCCGCTTCTCCGTTTTGCTCCCCTTCTTCTATCCGTTCCTCAGAGGTTACTTTCTCAGCCTGAGACGGAGTCGCCAAAGTGACTGTCTCACTTTCTTCGGGCTCTGCTTTTTTCCATTCTGTGATTTCTCCTCCTTCAAATTCGTTTCGAATCACAGTGAACCGTGCGGCCTGCTCCGGACTTTCTCCGGAAAACGCATAATCCCCGATTCCCACAATACTTTCAGGCAGTATAAGCTCCCCCTGTAATCCGCCCAGCCCATAAAAGAGACAGCTCCCAATATAGGTAATCCCATCCTCAATGACCAATGTCCGGATTTCATCTGCATATTCTGCAAATGGAGCCGTATCGCAACTGAAATCTCTTGTATCGCCATATCCTTTAACCGTCAGTACGCCGTCTTTCAGAACGGCTTTCACATCACTGCCAATTTCAAAGGTTCTCCGGTTTCCTTCTGTTGCATATGTAAGCATGGACCCGAAGTTCAGATTGCTCAATACAAGAGAAAAAATAAGGCAAAACGCCAGTATGCGCTGCCGGTTGTGTCTCTGCCTCCTCAATTGAAATTTCTGGCGTTTCCTATCCATTGCATTCCCTCCACTACATAAAAAATTGACTGTTATTCTGGTTGAGCCGCAGTATTATCCGCCGGATTGGCTTAAATCAATTGCATCGGCAAATGAGTCCTTACCCGATAATCCTATATCCGCCTCTGATTTCAGCAGTACCAATGAATAAATCCCGTATCCGGGCGAATGAAATGTGCATTTATTGTCTTTATAACCAGTGACCCGGATATCCGCTTCATCCGGTATCACACCTGAAGGCAATGTGACGGTTATATCCTTTTCCCCGTCCGCACATACCATGGTCAGCACAGCCGCGTTGCGGCCGCTCTCATCCTCCACTACATACTGATTACCCAGCTGCCTTTTAAATACACCCGTAAGGGTTTTCTTATAAGGAAACACAGATTCCGCCACCACCCTTATTTCCTCTAATTCCACTGTTCCTCCGCCGCCTTCAGGTTTGGCCGCGGGAATCACTGAAATCGGCACAGTGCTTTTTTCACCGGCTTTTATTGTTCCCTGAATTCCGGTATCGCCTCCCTCAACCGTGCCTCCCGTCACACTCACCCTGTATGTTATATCCGCAGAGGTTACCCGCTCTGAATCCGCAAAGTTATAGAGTTCAATTGTGAAGGACTGCGCCATTGGATCAATAAAATACGCCGCAGTTCCCCCATCCTCTTTCAGCAAATCACTGGTAAAGTAAAATGTCTGTGCTTCCACAACTCCGCTCTGGCTTTCCTGTTTCATATAACGCGCAGCCGCTATGCCTGCCAGAGACAGCATAATCCCCGCAGCAGTAATCAGCATAAGAGCCGCCCTCTGCCGTTTCCTGCGGATTTTGTTCATCATTAGACGCCTCCTATTCTTGTATAGCCGGCACAGTCTGTTCCGAGCTGACCGTCAGTGTCACCAAATCAATCTCATCCGTATATTCAGTCCCCGCCTTGTCCTCCGGCCATGAAACAGCCAGAGTATATGTATGAATGGCGGAAACTGAATGGGGCAGACGGCCGCCCCGGACAGCCGCCATCCCGCCATTGAAGGTCAATGTTCCATTCTCTCCCGTATTCACGAATAATCCCTGATGATCAGGATTACTGTTGTCATAGGTAAGAGCAAAGTCCAATGGCAGATTACCCGTTGTTTCAACTATTATGGAATAATCCTGTCCCACTTCACTTGTGACTCCATTTTCCGTATTGGTAACCTCAAAAATATAGGTTTTTTTATCCCCAGGCCGCAGTCCGCTTACATTGATATCAATGGTACTGCTGCCGCTGCCCCAGGCCGCCACCGTGGCAGACGCCATGCCATTCTCCTGAGCCGTAAACCGTGCATAGGAGAACGACCATACAGATATGCTTGCGGCCGCAAGCAGCAGGCCGTATCCTGCAATTCCGGTTTTCGTCAAATGCTTTCCCATTCTTATATGTTCCCTCCAGATTGTTTGACCATCCCAATCATATCCGCCCCCCAGAAAAACTGTATTTTCCCGCCCGCCTTATAAAACCGTCCTTTTCCCGTGCATGTATCTACGGACCTTCCTGCTGAGCCCATATTTTAAGCCTGACCCTATAATCAAGGTCTGCCTTGCCTGCATTTGTGTCAATCCCGTCCTTTCCGCTCTCATAAGGCCACTGCCACTCCAAAAGATAGGATTTGCTTTCACCTGCACCCAGGCGTACGGTATCACTTTCCGCAGCGCCGCCGTTTTGTGTATCCCACCAATCGGTAAGCGGCTTTCTGTCTTTATATGTAACAATACGGAAACGCATGGGAATGTGTAAGCTGTCTTCCTCAATTGATAAGGTAAAGATAACATGAAAGGAATTATTATTTTCAAGTATAAACGGGTAGCTTCCTTCCGCGCCCGGCAAAAGGGTCTGCACATTTCCCGACAAATCGGAAAACAATTCTATTTCCTGACCTTGTGTCCAGCTCACACGAAAATTCGGAATCGGTCCTTCATCTTTGTCATCTCCGCCGCCTCCGTTATCACCGCCGGTCTCTCCACCGCTGTTTCCGCTATTGCCTCCGCTATTACCTCCGCTGCTGCCTCCGCTATTACCTCCGCTGCTGTCTCCACTGCCGCCTCCGCCGCTAATGCCTCCCCCGTCCTTGTCATTGCCTTCGCTGCTATCTCCGCTGACGCTGCCGCTTCCCGCATTGCTTTCTCCGCCTTCCCCGGATCCAAGTCCGGCATTAACACCGCCGCTGCCATTCCCAATTTGAGAGGAATCATTACGTTCCGCCGGGTTCGTCCCAGTGTCATAGCTGTTTCCTGATACACTTTCATTCGGACCGGCGGGATTATCTTGTGTATTTGAATCTGGACCACTTGCACCTGTCCCGATAGGCGACACCTGATTATCACCGGATATAACAACACCACCTGCTCCCGGCTGTCCGCGCAGCCCATCTGGTGTAAGGATTACGGTTCCATTCCCGTTCCTCTCAATCATCGTTTCTCCAGGAAGTAAAATATTCCCATTTTCCAGCAGTTTGGTCCCATCAGGCAAAGCTGCATCCTGTTCCGGGTAAATCACCTGGTTTTCCGGGGTCAAAAGAGCGATCCCCAAAGGTCCCTCACTTGCCGGCGCAACCACAGTTTTGTCTGCTGTAATCACCAGACCGCCGGGCGTGACAAGTGTTCCCTCCCAATAATACGCTTCCCCTGTTGGTGTCACAAGACGGCCGTCTGATGTCAGGTAGGTCAATTTCTCCGGATTAATATACAGTGAGTTATTCTTTTCATCCAGCTCGATTGCCACCTCCATCAGCCTGACATCGACTGCCACCTCAATGGTATACTGCCCGTTTTGCTGCAGGCTGACATTGACTCCTGATTCCGCCTGAGCCGAAAAAAGGTTGACTTTCCGTTCTCCCAAAACATTACCCGTACGGTCCAAAATACGAATCTGGTGCTCCCCGCCTTCCACATGAAAAAACGTAAAGCTCCCGTTTGTGTCCGTAACGGTTTCCCTTGGTTCACTGTGAAGCTGAACCCTCCCCTGAGCATAGGGCCTGCCATTGGTATAATTAATTTTTCCTGCCAGATGAAATATCTGCTGCATCTGCTGCTCTGCTGCGTCTCCATCAGGTGTCAGAAGTATTGTGTCGATTCTCCTGCCTGATGATTCGGGAAATGCAGATCTGCCGAGAATATATCCCGCCGCACAGGAGGACAAAAGCATAAGTAAAAATAACAACAGTAACGGAATCCATTTATGATTCCCTGTCTTCTTTTCAGGAACAAATCTGTTTCCATGTTTTTTTATCATATTTGCCTTCTCCTCTGCTGATAACCGCCGTTGATATTCGGTCTATGAGAAAAAACGCGGCGACTTGCCACGTTCTTTCTCTTAGGCTGAATACTCTGAAACATCCTGCCTCCGGCACAGGGAGGCGGAGTTAGTTACACTGTTGGAGCTGTTGTTTCCGTTGGTTTTGTCTGCGTACCGGTGGCTTTAATCTTCAGCTTCCAAGACTTTCCTGCATACTTATTGTCGTTTTTATCTGCTTCTGCGGTATCTGCGCTGCCATAATCCCATTTCCAGCTGACGGTAATGGTCCTTTTCATAGCAGCGTCTCCTGCTGCATGCTCAATTTTTCCTTCTATTTCACTGCCCAGACTATAATCTGTACCATCAACCTGGAACGCCAAATCATCCGGTAAATCCGGCGTATCCGGATCAGATGACTTGTCAATTGTCACAATATAATCAATACCCACATCACTGCCCGTTCCGTCCAGCACAATGTCAAATGATCCCTGTGTTCCCGGAGCAATGACATTATCGCCAATCGTTTCCCCCTTATAGGCAGTTCTTCCCATATCAATTGAACTTAGCGCAGCTCCATTATTTCCGGTTGCCTTAAACTCCCAGGCAGCCACTGTTGCCTCTGCTCCGCCTTCTACCTCAGTAACAAACTTTGCCAGTGTCCCCCCTGTCAGACAGGTTGTCATCAGAGTCAATACCAAGGCTAATGCACCAAGACGTGCTACATAAGATTTTTCTCTCATATGTATTGTCCTCTCTTTCATTTCAAACTGGGAACCATATATAACAGCCCAGACATGGTTCCCAAGTGTCTGAATCGCTGCACCCAGGTATTCCTCCTGGTTCTATAACGGCTTTTCTCACACTGTGCCTGTGAAATCAGCCGGTGCATCCTAATTTCACTTACTGTCCGGATCTCCCTTTTCTCTGGACCTGTATTCTCTCAATTCTGCCTCCAGAGCAGCCCTGTGTTCTGCCTCCTCCCTGTCAAGGCGCCTTCTTCTCCAGATATCCCACAGAATAAACAGGCACAACGGGCATATCATAAACAGAATCATTCCGGCTGCAGACTGCATGAACATAATCCCGCTACCCATCCCGGGAATTTTACCTCCGCGCCAGATTCCCTGTACCTGGTCCGCGCTTACGGCCTGCCGGTCTGCTGTATTGTTCCCATCGCCCTGCGTGACATACCGTACCTGCCCATCCTCTCCCTCCCGAATTCCTACAATCCTGTGTGTAATGGCCTGGCCGGAGTCCAGATAACAGATCACGTCACCTGTCTGAAGCCGGGCCGGATCCGTACTATGTAAAAATATCATATCCCCTGTCTGTATCACCGGCTCCATGGAGCCGGACAGGACAATTGCAGGTTTTATACCAAATACTCCCGGCATCTCACCGGGCTTTGTGTAGGTGCTGATAATCAATGTCAGGTTTATAAAAATCACCGGTATAAAGATAACGCACAATATCCCGCCCATAACGGACCGGACTGAGATCTTCCTGTCTCTGCTCATTTGCCCTCCTCCTTTGAAGAAATGTCATGCTGCAGCTTCTGCCTGAGCCGGAACATCTCCCGGCAGGACTCTATATAAGCCATGTCATGTTCCTGTGAATCCCCTCTTTTCTCTTCCGGAGCAGCCCCATTTGTAAACACATTCACAATAAACTGGTTCCTATCATGTTCCATTTTCCTATGCGCCTCCCCCCAATGCTCAGCCCCGTCCACTCCATGGTCCCGGATCTAAGGAGGGCGGCATATCAGGATTAAGTAAAACATACAATAATAAAGCCTGCGCTGCATACACAGGCCGGCTTCACAAATCATGCAGCTGGCTGACACCTCTTTTTAGAGAGAAATCCCTGTAGCTTTGCGTCACTAGCTTTCACCAGTTTTGCTAATTATTTTTTATATCATTGGTTTTCTTAAAAGCTGCGTCTGCTGAGGATATCACATAATATACATTATGTAATAGACTTCCGATGAAAAGCATAAAAACGCTTTCATCGGGAACCTTTGCTATATCCAAATTTAACTCTGCTCATGTGTTTTGGGAAAAATAATGAAAAGTCAGAGGCCAGAAACTGGAAAACTATTGAAAAAAGCTGACTTTAGATGCATAATAAAAACGGGATGAGGATATCCATGTTAATGACTATGACATAATGTATATTATGTTCTGGTCATTTTTATATCAGCAGGCACATCCTTGACAATACACGGGCATGCTCCTCTTCACTGGTAAATGTGTAAATTCTGGTATACTCAATATTGGAGTGGCCCAGGATATCGGCCAGATGCACGATATCCTTCTGCATCCGGTAATAAGTAACCGCGAACAGATGGCGCAGATTATGCGGAAAGACTTTTTCCGGGCTGACCCCGGCCTCTTTGCACAATGCCTTCATTTCTGCCCATACATTACAACGGTTAACCGGTGTACCACTTTTGGTGACAAAAACAGGTCCGGAGTAGATTCCATTCTGTCTGCAGTATTGGAGCAGGCATTTTTTCAGCTTCTTTGGCAGAAAGACTACGCGCTCCTTGCCTTTGTTGTAAATAGTGATTCTTCCTCTCTCCAGCGCCTCCCTAGTGATAAAACGGTGCTCGCTGACACGGATACCGGTACTGCATATTGCCTGGATCATAAGAAACAGGCGGCTGCTTGATTTTGCCTTTGCCGCCAGGATCAGCCTGTTATATTCCTCTTTTGTCAGCTCTTTATCCTTTTTCCGAAATGGATTTCTCTGTATCTTAAATAGTTTTACCTGACAGTCCTTTTTTCCGATAAAATCCAGAAAACGGTTTACAGATACCAGCATGCTGTTGGCGCTTGTTGTTTTGTATTTCCCGATGATTGCCTGCTTATATCCAACCACCACTTCTTTTGAAATCTCTTCACGGTCAGACAGCCATGATAGGAAGGCCAGGACATCCCTTCCATATTTTTCAATGGTTGCAGCGGAACGTTCTTCCCCCAATAGATAATTTCGAAACAGACATAGTTTTTCCTGAAATTCGCCATATATATTCATACGTTTCTTTCTCCTGTCATTTTTTGTGCCATTCTGTATTATCCTAACATAAAGGTATGTCCATGGGGAAGGTAGGGGTATTTTACAATTTCTGGTATTTTAGCATCTATTTTTTGTAATGCTTTCATATGTTAGTTTTATAGGTCCCGGGGCATTTTGCGCCCTTTTAGGACATAAAAAAACCAGTTCACCCTAATGATGAACTGGTTGATACCATTGGCCGGTATCTGCCGTGCCTTTTTCACTGCAGCCTATAACTGAAAACATGCTGGGGATTCCGCCGCTGCTGCGTTGAGCCTTTGTTCTATGTGAATTGCACCTACCATTTAATTTGTATACTTGCCCTTTCTCACATCCCAACCAGCTCCAGCGGGCACGTATACTCTTCCCTGATTTTCATATGCCCCGTCTCACACCCTGTTTTCCTCAACAGCCGGCAGTATATAATCCCTGACCAGCAGCCACCTGTTCTTCGCCTCCGGCACAAAACCGGACGCAATCGCCGCCACCAGGTTCCTGTCAGGAACCCAGCAAATCATGTTCCCTCCATCTCCCATGGCGGCGTGGACAGCCACTCCCTTTTTCTCAAACCGCCACCACATATAACCATAGCGGCTGAAGGTTCTCTTCACAGACTGACGGACCCATGATTCAGAAATGATACGCGCTCCGTTCCACCTGCCCATGTTCAGATACAGAAGGCCGAACCGCGCCATATCCCTGGGAGTCATGGTCAGCCCCCATCCGCCTGCGGTGACGCCGTCAGGATCGTGCACCCATCCCCTGACTCCTTCCCCAAACAGACTGTCACATGTATAGGTTTCCATGGGATAATCCGGAATCACCGTCATTCCAACAGGCTCAAACAGATAGCGGTTTGCAAATTCTCTGGTACTCATCCCAACCGCCCGCTGTAAAACCGCGGATAAAAGATGGGCTCCTGCCGTACAATATTGGAAATACCTGCGGGGTTTACCGGTTTCCCTCACATCCCTCATCATATCCAGGGTGAATCCCACCCAGTCGGGAGATGTACACAGCTGTTCCAAGGGTTCCTTCCATTCCTCAAAAGCATAGGGCACCGTCATAGTCAGCAGATTTTCAATGGTCACATTCCCGCAGTTCCTGTTATGTGTTTCCGAAACATAGTCCGGTAAATACTCCATTATCTTCCGGCTGACAGACGGTATATATCCCTTGTCCACCGCAATGCCCGTCAGCGCGGACAGCACGCTCTTAGTCACCGATGCCACATGGACCGGAACATCCGGTCCAAAGCCATGAAAGTACTCCTCACAGACAATACAGCCATTTCTGACCACCACGATGCCATTGGTATTTGCATATTCTGACGTGATAACCGAACGCAGTTTTTCAGGTAATTCCCGGTCCATGCCCTGCTCCCCGGGATCTGTTGTCCGCCACTCCGGGACAGGCCAATTTTCATTTTGCATCATATAAGCTCCTTCACGTTTATAGGTACACCGGTGTATGAAAAAAGCATATAATGATTAAAAATGAAAAGCAAGAACATTTTTAAAAATGATAACAGGGTACTATACAAAGCACTGCACATCACAGGACATGATAATGGGGAATGATGTCCTCATAACTCCCATCCTTCATAAGGAATCCTCCCGGTATCACGCCCAACTGTGTAAATCCAAGCTTTTCATACAGATGGAGCGCCGAGGCATTACTCTTCACCACAGCGTTAAACTGAAGTATCCTGAAACCCAGTTTTTTCCCCTGCTCCATGCAATGCTTCACCAATGCCTCTCCGATATGATGTCCCCGCAGCTGGGATTTAACCGCGTAGCTGGCATTGCAGATATGGCCGCAGCGCCCCACATTATTGGGATGGAGAATATACAATCCCACGATTTCTCCTCCCCCACCGTCATATGCAATCCCTGTAAATGACTGCTCTGAAAAAAAACGGTTCCCTGTCTCTGCCGTAAGAAGCTCCAGCTGCGGAAACGCCGCTCCCTCCTCCACAATATGGTTCCATATCCTGACTGCCTCTTCTGCGTCCGCCTCTGTATACTCCCGTATCCTGATATCCATATCTGTAAAATCCCCTTTCCTTTATGTAAAATCATTTTCCATTCTTCTTAAGCCCTTACTCCGTTACTATAAACAATTACAAGCGGAAAATCAAGGTACTCAGCTCTGTTTTGCGGCATTGACGGTATTCTGAATGACGTTAAAAATGGCCTGTTAACGCTTTCCAATACCTGCCATGTTCAAAAGGACTGCGGCAACAATCCATTGCAGCAGTCCTCTTAACTTTTGTTTTTTATTTTCAGTTTTCTGTTCTTCAGCCTTTATCTCTCAGCTTCTGTCTTTTATCTCTTATCCCTCAGCATAACATCATGTGCCCCGCCTTCCACAATACTGGTGGAAGATACCAGGGTGATTTTTGCCTTCTCCTGGAGCTCCGGAATGGTAAGCGCCCCGCAGTTGCACATGGTGGAGCGCACCTTGCTCAGAGTGAGGTTCACATTGTCCTTAAGGCTGCCGGCGTATGGAACAAAGGAGTCCACGCCCTCCTCAAAGGACAGCTTCTTATCCCCGCCCATATCATAGCGCTGCCAGTTCCTGGCTCTGGCGCTGCCTTCGCCCCAATATTCCTTCATGTAGCTTCCATTGACATTCACCCTCTTGGTAGGGCTCTCGTCAAATCTGGCAAAGTACCGTCCCAGCATGATAAAATCAGCGCCCATGGCCAGCGCCAGCGTGATATGGTAATCATGTACAATGCCGCCGTCCGAACAGATGGGCACGTATATGCCAGTCTCTTTATAATACTCGTCCCTGGCCTTTGCCACCTCAATCAGGGCCGTGGCCTGTCCTCTTCCGATTCCCTTCTGTTCACGGGTAATACAGATGGCGCCGCCGCCAATTCCCACCTTGACAAAATCAGCTCCCGCCTCTGCCAGGAACCGGAATCCGTCTCCGTCCACCACATTTCCGGCTCCTACCTTCACCGAATCCCCAAAATTCTTCCGGATATAGTCAATGGTAATCTTCTGCCACTCAGAGAAGCCTTCGGAGCTGTCAATGCACAGCACGTCCGCTCCCGCGTCCAACAGGGCCGGCACACGCTGTTCATAGTCCCTTGTATTGATACCTGCTCCCACCATATACCGCTTAGAGCTGTCAATGAGTTCGTTCTCATTCTTTTTATGGGTGTCATAGTCCTTGCGGAACACCAGGTACACCAGCTCCTGGTTCTTATTCACCAGCGGAAGGCAGTTAATCTTGTGCTCCCAGATAATATCATTGGCTTCCTTCAGGGTAGTGGACTCGTCGGCATAAACCAGATTATCCAGCGTTGTCATAAAGTCCTTTACCTTAGTGTCAGGTCCCATCCTGCTGACACGGTAATCCTTATTGGTGACAATGCCTAACAGCTTTCCGTTGGGCTGTCCGTCCGCAGTCACCGCAATGGTGGAATGGCCTGTCTCCTCCGTGATGGCCAGCACATCCGCCAGCGTCATATCCGGCGATACATTGGAATCACTCACCACAAAACCGGCCCTGTACCGCTTCACCTTGTGAATCATCTCAGCCTGCTTCTCAATGGCCTGGGACCCGTATATAAAGGAAATCCCGCCTTCCTGCGCAAGGGCTACAGCCATCCTGTCATCCGATACGGACTGCATGATGGCAGAAACCATGGGGATATTGATGGATATGTCCGGTTCTGTTCCTTTCTTATATTTTACCAGAGGCGTCTTCAGATTCACCTGGGAAGGGATGCACTGGGTGGATGAATAGCCTGGAATCAGAAGATACTCGCTGAACGTGCGGGAAGGTTCCTCAAAATAGAATGCCATGTTATTTCTCCTTTTCAATTTTATATTTATTCTCCGCCGAACCTTGTAACTGGTACTATCATATCATGCCCCCATATCTTCCGTCAATCAATGAGCGGACGTTCTCCGTCATGTATTATCATATACGCAGCAGTTCCAGGCAGAGCGCCTCTTTGCCTGAAGTCCGGCCCGGCCGTCAGTCCATATATACCCGCGACCCGGTGGCGCCCTTCTGCCCCTGGTATTTTCCATTGTATGGTTTCAGGGCTGTGTCATCCATTTCCGCAAACACAAGCTGGCCAACCCTTCGTCCTGCCTTCAGCTCAATGGCACATCGGTTTGCATTAAACAGTTCAAGGGTAATCTCCCCCTGAAAGCCCGGGTCCACCCAGCCCGCATTCTGTATGAACAGACCCAGACGCCCCAGGGAACTTCTCCCCTCCACGAAAGCGGTCAGGTTGTCAGGCAGGGAAACATACTCCATGGTTGTGGCAAGCACAAACTGGCCCGGAAGAAGGATGTATGTATCTGTATTTATGGTCTTGTACCTGACCTCATCCTTTAAAGTAATGACTCCCGTGGATAAATCCTCCACAATACTGAAGGTATTCCCCAGACGTATATCCACACTGGCCGGCTGTACCTGCTCTTTATCTAACGGCGTGATTGACAAGGTACCTGCCTCCAGCATTTTAAATAGTGTCCTGTCTGATAAAATCATAGTGTCTCCCTCCCATATTAAGCGTTACTATATTTTATCCCATAACCCCTGCGCCGGCAATATAAATTTACCAGTCATTCTTCTCCGGCTTCCATGAAAATAAACAGAGCCGGTTTTCCCCAACAGGAAAAACCGGCCCAATCTGCCGTTTCTCTATTTACAGGGCATTATTACGCCCTGTGTTATTCTGCCCTGCGTTATTTTGCCCTGCATTATGTCATCCAGCATATCCTTACACTCATCATATGAATCCACAATCAAATCAGCTTCACTTACATCCTGTTGGATTCCCGAGCCGCGGTACGCCGCCACCCGGGCTCCTGCCAGCCTGGCGGCGTGTATGCCCACAGCGGAATCCTCAAACACAATGCACTTACATGGCTCCGCTCCCAGATAATCCATTGCCTTTTTATAGCACTCCGGATCCGGTTTATGGTTGGCGCACATATCGCCGCATATGACAACATCAAACAGCGCGGTCATCCTCATCCGGTTCAGTGCAATCATAATCAGCCGGGTGGAGGTAGAGGTCACCAGTCCTGTCTTTATTCCCCGGCCCCGTATCTCCTGAATCAGGGATACCACCCCCGGCATGGGGCGGATACAGCTGTTTTCGTATGTATTTCCCACCTGCCGGCGCTTTCCCGCCAGGTCCTCTGCCGTGACCTTGACCAAAGACCTGGAAAGCAGGCTCTCGATTCTGGTTTTGTCATTGGTACCGATTAAGGCCTTCCGGTCATCATCCGTCAGTTGGATTCCAAAGGCCGACAGGGCCTTTTCCAGATATGCTGCATTGCTCTCCTCTGTATTTGCAATAACACCGTCAAAATCAAACAGCACAAACTCCGTTTCCATAGGCGCTCCGTCTACAGAGCGAACAGCCTGCGGGCATTGGTCTGTATGTACGCAATCTCATCCCTGGAAAGGTCGCAGAAATCGCTGTTTTCCATGGAGCAGTTGGAATCCTGGACATACATCATCTTAGTATCCTTCTGGGTGATGGAATAGAACCAGCACTCTGCCGGCACATTATACACCTTCCCCTGCTCCATCAAAGTCAGTTCAATCTCAAACCCGTCATCCGCCTTCGCTGCGGTAATCAGAATCGCCTTTCCCGCTGCCAGAATAAACTGTTCATCCGTAGAATGATGGATTTCCAGGTGGGCAATACCGTCAATGTCATTGTCCGGCTTCCAGTTCTTGATACTGACAAGCCACTTTTCATTTTTATAAACACACAGAATACCTTCACCATTATTTTCATACACATCCGGTCTCATTATCATTTCCTCCTAATTATGAGCACTTAGCGCAGCGGCTGGTTATGAGCACTTAATGCCTGTTCTTCAGACTCTTACGTGCGATACATGTCACTGGCACCTGGCTCCTATATTTCAGTCCTCCCAAGAACAGGCACGCCGTAGCCAAACGCCCCTTCTTTGGCGCACATTTTAGCCGCAAATGCAGCTCCCTTCTTCATGGCTTCCACCAGTCTTTCCTTCATGCGATCCTCTGTGCCCTCCACCACAGCACCTGTCTGCGAGGTTTCTAACAAAGAGCACAGGAAGGCTGCAAAGTAAGAATCACCTGCGCCCATGGTATCGATCACATCGTCCGCATGGACAGCGGGCGCATACAAAAAGCTGTCATCATACAGTACATAGGATCCCTCCTCCCCAATGGTACCAAGGACCACCTTAACTCCGTAAGACTGTACCTTCTTCATCTCCGTTTCCCGCTCCTGCCTGGTCAAATGGGCGCAGGAGAGAATGGCCACCGTGACATACGGGCACACCTTCTCCAGATACGCGTCTGTCCATCTGGTGGAAAAATCATAGGCAATGGCAACTCCGGTTTCCTTAAGACTCTTTAAATCATCTTCGATGTAAGAATTCAAATTAGTATAAATCAGATTAAATTGGCTGATATACGCAAAATCCTCCTCTGTAAAATCATAGCCATACTCCCTGGCGACTCCTCCCTTATTGGAGCCCAGAAATACCCGGTCATTTCCTTTCAGTGTCACCAGGGCAAATCCGTTCTCACCCTCATGGCAGCGGCTATGGCTGTCGTCAATCCCTATCTGCTTCAGTGTATCCCGGACACATTCAGCCACCTGGTCACTGCCGTATTTTCCAAGGTAAGCGGTATAAGCCCCGTTGAGTTTGGCGTACACACATGTATTGACACACTGGCCCCCCGGGTACATCCTGCCTCTGGAAAGGTATTTATCACAGACATTATCTCCCACCGCAATTATTTTGTAATCCTTCATTTCATTTCCCGCTTTCTTTTATTTATATGGATTGAACTGCCGGATGATTTCCGTGGCCCGTTTCTTTCCCCTGTCCATACATTGGGATATGGATTCCCCCAGGCTTACGCCATAGGTAAATGCTGCAATATAGGAATCCCCGGCTCCCACCGTGTTCACCACAGGCACCTGCTCTGCTTCCTTTTCATAGAACCGGTCCCCGTCGTAGGCAAGGCTGCCGTGTTCTCCTAACATGGCAATCACAGTACCGGTGCCCTTTTTTCTCACTTTTACCATGAAGTCCCTGATATAGCTGTCGTCCTGGTCATAAGAGAAAAACGCGTAGTCAAGATAGGGCAATATCAGATCATTGCCCTCCTGCTCCAGCCGTTTGGAAAAATCATACACCCAAATCTGCCCGGGCTGCTTTAACTCCTTAATATAGCGGTCAATCCTGGACCAGCGCTCAGCGTATACAATATCAAAGGATTTCACAAATTCCAGGTCCTCTCCTGAAAGTTCAATCTCCTCCATGGCATTCCCTTCAAAGTGAAGATGCTTCTTATCCCCATCCACAATATCCATGGTGGCCATTCCGGTGGGGCGGTCCGCGCGTTTCAGCACGCGAAGGGCTATTCCCCTCTCCTTCAGGCGTTCTTCCAGAGCCATGGCAAATACATCATTGCCAAGAATGGTCATCTCCGTCACATCACCGCCCAAATCCCGGTAATTAAGCGCAAAATCAATGCTGTTTCCGGTGAGGTAATATCGGTCCAGCTTATAGTACACATCAATGCAGTTATCTGCCATTGCAATTGCCCGCTTCATGTTCTATTCCTTCCTTTCCCCCACAGCGTATATCATATAATGGCGCATTTTGATTCCGTCGTATTCGCAGAAATAAATATCCGCTGCATGGCCCAGTTTCAGCTCTCCCCGCACAATGGGAAATACACAGTGATTTCCTGTCAGCAGGGACTTCAGATGACCCGGTGTGTTTCCTCCGATGGTCCCGTATGTGGGCAGGTAATGGTTATGATGGTACGGATAGTCCTCCGGGGCAATGCGGCTTAAGCATTCCATAATGTCTTTTTCCACACAGTCCAGGCTTTCATTAACCGTGATGCCTGTGGTGGTATGCTCCGTGATCACATAGACCAGCCCGTTCTCAATCCCGCTTTCTTCCACAAACGCTCTGACCTCAGGGGTAATCTTAATCATCTCAAATTCCCGGTCCGCGCAGACAGCTGCTTCCTTTAGTTTGAACTCCATCTATCTATTCCTCCAATCCCCAAAGGGTATGCCCGGCATTTTTATGCATGTCCCAAAAACCTGAGGGCATTTTTATAATATATGTTCTCAAGGGTTTCGGAAGAGAACCCCAGACTGTCCAGTCCCCGCTTGCACCGGACAGGCCGGATTCTGGGCGAACCGGAGCCAAACATGATTTTACGGGAAATATTATGCTCCACCCACAGCTCCCCCATATCTTCCTTAAATACCTTATGGTATATCTGGTAAGGGCCGTCAAAATTCATCAGCGCCGTGCTTGTATAACAATTTTCATATTTCAGAAGAAGGGCGGCTGTCTCCTGGACCCAGGGCCAACCCACATGGGTCAGGCAGATATTGATATCCGGATATCTGCAGCATATCTCCTCAAAATCAGCTGGTCTGGAAAACCTTGAAAATGCCTGCTGTTCCAGGCTAAGTCCTGAGTGAAAGATAATCGGCCTGCCAAATTCCCTGCATATGTCATACAGAGGCGTCAATCTCTCATCATAGGGATACATGTGAAGCCTGGCCGTATTGACATACAACCCCTTCAGTCCCAGCTCTTCAAATGCACGTCTGAGTTCATCCGCCCCATCCTTATTTCCCGGATCCGCCGCCGCAAACCCGATAAAAAAATCAGAATCACAGGCTGCCAGCTGCGCTATCTCATCATTGGATATGGCTGGTTCCCCTGTTTTAGATGAATTGTCATCCGGCAGCATGAAAATCTTCTGTATATCGGCCAGGGCATACTGCTTCTTCAGCAAATCCATGTCCGAAGGTCCCATCAGATGATAATTCATCTCATCGCACCGTTTTCTGAATCTGTCTCTGTCCCGGCAGATTGGTCCAAAAAGCGCGGGGCGTATATGCGTATCTATTACCATGTCTGTTGCCTCCCTGTCTATCGCATTTCCAGCACAAAGGAACTGCTCCGGCTATTCCTTATCCATATGCATCCTGTGCATCAGTTCCCTGTTATTCAAATACAAATCCCTGTATATGGGATATTTTCTCTGATAAAATTCATGGTTTTCCCTGTCCGGTCCAATGATTCTTCCCTCTGGAAGTTTCTCCTTAAGCTGGTGAAAATCCTTTAAACATCCCGCTCCCAGGGCCGCCAGCATGGCATCCCCATAAGAGGAACACTGGAATGTTTCCGGTATATGAAGGGGCATTCCGGTCATATCGCAGATAATCTGCATCCAGACATCATTCTTCGTACCTCCGCCGGCTGTTATCAGGGTATGCGGCGGAAGCCCCATTTCCCTAAACAGCATCAGATGCTGTAACGTGGAATATCCCACAGCTTCCAGCGCCGCCCGGTTGATATGTTTCCTCGTATGACTTCCCTTCAGCCCAAACATCATACCTGTGGCCAGCGGGTCCTGTATGGGACTGCGCTCCCCGTATATGTAAGGCAGAATCATCAGGCCCTCTGAGCCGGGCTGAATTTCACCGGCTTCCCCTGCCATGACTGCATATGCATTTTTCCCGCCCTTACGTTCCATTTCCAGCTCTTCCCCATAAAAGGTATCCCGTACCCACCGGGTCAGTGTACCGGCAGCGTTGGTGCCGTCCCCCAGGCAGAACGTGCCTGGTATGGTAAATACCTTGCCGCCTTTTACAGAACCGTTTCCTCCGGAGGATATATAGTCCTGCACCATACGATCCACGCAGTAGTAATAAAACATGGATGAGCCATACTGGAAAAATGCGGTTCCCGGTTCTGTCAGCCCCACGCTGATTGCTTCCGATGTGGAATCCCCGGTACCGCAGATAACCGGTGTTCCCTCTGCCAGTCCTGTCTGGGCCGCAGCCTCCCTGGTGACACGGCCTGCCACATCCGTGGAATATGCACAGGCCGCAATCTGGTCCGGCCTGCAGTAAAGTCCGCATTCCTCCTCATTGACCGTTCCGTCCGCCCGGTAAAGAGGCCGGAAGGAACCCTTGGCCAAAAACTGGTCTATCACATACCTGCCTGTCAGCTTTGCCGTGATAAAAGAACTTCCTGTGAGAAATTTATAGGTCCTTCTGTATATCTCCGGCTCATTGTTCTTAATCCACAGTATCTTCGTGGCCGTGTCGCCGGAACAGATGGGATGGCCGAACAGCCTTCGCACATCCCTGCCGTAATGCCTGGTGAGCCACTGTATTTCCTTGTCAGCCCTGGAATCAATGCCGTACAGGATAGCCGGGCGCAGCGGCCTGCACTGCTCATCCACAGGCAGGCAGTCCGTCCCCAGGGTGCTGGCTCCGATACAGCTTATCTGTTCCGGGGCAATACCGCCGGCTTCAATCAGGCGTCTGGATATCCCGCAGAAGTCCCCCCACCACACCTTATCTGCATCATGTTCAAACCACCCCTGCCTTGGATGACTCATTCCATGGGCCATGGTATGTTCCGCTGTCACCCTGAAATCTTCCCCTATGAGCATTCCTCTGGATTCATAGGTTCCAATGTCAATTCCCATAAAATATTGTTTCAATCATCACATCTCCTTATGATTCCCCGCGGATCTCTTTGACAATTTCCATAAAATCACGGACCCGTTTTTCATCCACCCGCTGGTTAAAAATACCATCCTTTTTAAAGGCTGATCCAATGCATACAGCATCACAATGTTTCAGCTTTTCCCTTACATTCTGGTGATTGCACCCGGTGTTGCAGAACACCGGAACATTCTTCTGCTTCGCTGCCTCATGGACCCTGGACAGAACCACATCGTCAGGCTCTGCTCCCGCTGCTGCCCCTGATACGCAGAGGCCGTCTGCAAAATCCCCGAACATAATGGACCTGGCCACCACCTGGATATCCCGCTGCACAAGGTAGGCATCCGCCTCCGGATTCACCTTAAACAGGAGCTTAAGGTGCTCCATTCCCAGAGCTTTTCTGTGCCGGACGGCCTCTCCGCTGTTAGAGACATAGACCCCATACTCTCCCATATATGCACCTGAAAAACAGCTCCGCCCAAAGCGGGCACCTGTTGCCGCCGCCAGGTCAATGGTCGCAATGGGATTCTTTACAACGTTGACCCCAAAGGGAACCCTGATTCGGTCCTTCAGCTTCCCGATTATGTATGCCATGGCCGATATAACGGCAATATCCGCCACCGGCTGGTACGGCAGGCTGAACTCGTTGGCAATAAGAATCCCATCCACGCCTCCATCCTGCAATGCCGTGAGGTCGCGGGCCGCATGGTCCAGCACCACATCCATGTCCCCGCAAAACCCCGGGTCCCCCGGAAGGGCATCCAGATGAAGCAGTGCGATAATGGGCTTATCTGCTCCAAACATGTCATGAATCCACATATCATATCTCCTCTAATACATCCCCTAATTCATGGGTATTTTTCTTCATCCAGGAAACGATGTCGTCGATAGCCTTATCCGGGTCACAGTAATATCTGCGGTCACAGATTTCAAATGAAACGGTTCCATCGTATCCTCTTCTCTTGATGGCATCGTAATACTCCTTCATGGGGAAATCCCCGTGGCCGGGAACCGTATGCCCCCTGTCATTGAAGTGTATATGCATAAGCCGTTCTCCCAGATGGTCGAAATAATCATCCACTGTCTCCCCGGCATACGTCATCTGGTCCATATCCACCATTCCAACGATGCAGGGGGAGCCGATTTCATCCAGCATCCTGGCTATGTCTTTGCTTGTAATCAGGACATTGGTGGTGGTGACCTTCAGCTCCTCCAGGAAAAGCCGGACCTGTTTCCTCTGGCAGTACACGGCCAGCTGTGCCAGCGACTCCCGGCAGTATTTCCACGCCTCTTCCCCGGGCTGGTCAAAATAACCGAAGCCTGTACTGATTTGGATGTTAGGGCATCCCAGGAACTCCGCCGTGTCAATGGCTCTCTGATAATAGCGGATGCTGGACTGCCTTGTCACAGGATCCTGGGTACAGAAATTGACAGGATAAACACAATTTTCAGGCGTCATAGCCATTACCTTCAGGTTTCTCTGCCTGATATCCCGGTCCAGCTCAATCAGCCGGCTCAGGGAATAATCAAAGATGTTAAGCTGGGGTGCCGAGCAGTAAAGGTCGATGCTGTCAAAGGGAGAGCTCTCCACTTTGTCCAGGAACTTTTTTATGGGATAACGTAAATAATGGTAATTCATTGGAGCAAATTTCATATAATGGGGCCTCCTTCTATATCACAAGCTGCGCTTTCACAAAACTGGCAGCACCGGAGCCTGTCATAAAACCCGTCACGGCTCCGGCTGCTGCCGGACTGCATTAAAAGATTACGCTTCCAAGAAGCAGGGCTGCCGCCACAGATACCACTGTACACACAAGTCCCGGTACCATGTAACTGTGATTCAGGACAAATTTTCCAATTTTTGTAGTTCCGGCCGAGTCAAACGCAATGGCAGCAACACACTGTCCCGAAGCGGGAATAAAGTAATTGGATGAGCAGGCAATCCAGCCGGCCACTATGATGTTAGCCGGAAGGCCCAGCGCAATACCGATTGGCACCATAATCATGGTTGTTGAGGACTGGCTTGTGGTAATGGCTCCCACAATAAATACGGCAATAATATAAATCCATGGATACTGGTTGGTCAGGGCCGACATATTGTCAGTGATGAAGGAGGACTGGTCTCCGATAAAGGTATTTACCAGCCAGCACAGGCCAAATGCCAGTACCACTGCGAACATACCTGTACGGAATACCGGCTGGTCCAGTACCTTGTCGCTGTCGAGCTTTGTGATAAGAACCATGGCTGCGGCTGCCACCAGCATAAAGATTTCAATAACAGTTGTCAGCGGTAATTTGTTTCCGTCAGCAAGTGTAGGTACAAGAGGCTTCACAGCGCCCAGCAAAACAATGCCTGCCATGGCAATGAGGAAGATTGCCACAGAAATCTTGGCTTCCTTTGTGGCAGGTCTTTCCTTTTTCTCTGCCTTTGTATAATCCTCTATCTGTCCTGCTGCAACACGGGCTTTAAATTCCGGGTCATCTGCCAGTTCTTTGCCCTTCTTGATAACTGCAAGCGCGCAGACCACGGTACCAACCAGGGTGGCAGGGATGCAGACAAGCAGCAGGGTAAAGATATTGACGGAGCCATAGCCTGTGGCCTCAGCCATAAAAGCAAGGACTGCCACGGTAGCTGCTGAAATCGGGCACGCTGTAATGGCCTGCTGGGATGAAACAATCGAGGCTGAGATGGGCCGTTCAGGCCTGACGCCTGTCTCAATGGCAATCTCATTGATAACAGGAAGAAGGCTGTATACAATGTGGCCTGTTCCGCACATGAAGGTGAAAATATAAGCCACAACCGGAGCCAGTACGGTAATCATCCTGGGGTTTCTGCGAAGTATCTTCTCCGCGATTTTAACAAGATAGTCCAGTCCGCCGCAGGCCTGCATGGTGGCTGCCGCACAGATTACTGCAATCATAATCAGAATAACGGTAATCGGCGGATCGGAAGGTGTTACATGCAGTATAAATGTCATAATGAACATTCCTATTCCGCCTGCCATCGCCAGGAACGTACCACCAATTCGTACCCCCAGAAAAATGATAGCCAGAACGATAATCAATTCTATCCAAAACATAAATTATCCTCCTAATCCTTTGTAAAATGTTTCCCCTTTATGGTCTAAGAAATGATTCAATCTTTTGTTTTAAGAATGGTGCGCACATTCTTGGTAATACAAAAGCAATTCAGTTTTGTATTTCTTTGTATTGCTCTGTATTGTTTTGTATCTAATACAATAGTATATTCATTTAATTGATTTGTCAATTGCTATTTATCATTTTATATATAATACACAGTTTTTAGAATTATTTTTGTGCATATCATACAATCAAGCCCGTATCAAATGTATCACTATTACAAATACATTTAAATACATTTATCCCCTAGCTATTTGTCTGCCGCCGTTTTTTCGCGTCCTCCATCATCAGGCCATTATCCTATGCGCTCTGAATACCATGCAAGCGCCCTTCTCATGGCATCTTCCGGATTCATGACATATCTCCTGTCCAGTATTTCCAGTCCCAGATACCCCTTGTAGTCAAAGGCTTCCAGGGTATGAAGCGCCTGGTCCAGATTCAGGTTTCCATCTCCCGGAACCAGGTGCCCGCCGGGATTTCCGTCCACGAAATGTACATGAGCCAGGTTCTCCCTTCCCAGAATTCCGATGAATGTTTCAAATGTATCCACTCCCGTGGTGGCAATCACATCCGTATCCCCAAGGCCTTTGAGGGCCGGACTTCCCACCGTGCGCAGCAGGCGAAGGAGCTGGCTTGCCTCATTGCAGATATGAGTGGTGTATTTTGTGAATGGTTCCAGAGCCAGGGTAACGCCCTCGCTTTCCGCTTTCCGGCAGATTTGCGAAAATGAATCCGCAGCCCATTTAAAGGCATCTTCCCCATCCACATCCAGATAGGCAAACCCGGTGGATACCACCATGCAGCTGCAATCCAGGCACACCGCCGCCTCTATGTGCCTTTGAAAGAAATCCACGGTCCTGTCACGGTATCTCTTATCCGGATGGGAGACACTGATGGGATAGACACATTGCTCAGGCGTAAAACAGGCAATCTTCAGGTGATGGTCCTTTATGGTCCTGTTTAATTCACGCAGACGTCCTCCATCAAAATCCTCCAGATGCAGATGAGGCCCGGAAGCCCACAGTTCAACAGACTGGTATCCCAGACGGTTTGCGGATTCCAGAAAGTAATCCAGCGTATATCGTTTGTAATGGTAATTTGCTGCGCAGAGCTGAGAAATTTTCATACATTTTCCTCCTTGTATAGCAAAATACCCCGCAGTACGCTGCGGGGTTTGGGCCCCGCGGGCAGAGATCCGGGCCGTATACGGCTTAAAGCGTATTAAAAAATACTCCGGCACGCTGCCTTCGCGGGAATGAATGTCTTATCGTTTTTTCGCTGTAGCTTAATACTCCACTTTCCACATGTAGCGGCGTGTCACAAGGGGATGCTCACGCTTTTCTGCAAGGGCGTGGTTGTAGATTGGATATACATTATTAAACAGGGAGTGGTTAAAATAATCCACCACAGAAGCATCAATGGTAGAAAGGCCCAGCTCCTTTGCGTCCAGGACTTCAATCCTTTTTGCATAGGTACGAAGGAACTTTAAGGCCCGTTCATCCAGCGGACGGGTGGAGCCCTCCGAAATCTGAATCATAAACGGACGGTTTGCATCTGTTATCTCAAACGGACCGTGGAAATACTCTCCGGTATGGATACTGCTGGAATCCAGCCACTGCATTTCCATGAAAATACAGATGCTCTCCATATAGGCAGCGCCGTAAGCAGCCCCGCTTCCCATGGTATAGATTACAGGATCGTTTTTATACGTTTCGGCAAACTCCAGGGCTCTCTCAGCAACATGGGCACGTGCATTCTTAATGATATTGCTAATCATGCCCAGGCCCTCCTGGAACTTGTCATAGTTTTCATAGCCTTCTGTCTGCGCAGTCAGTTCAACCGCCACCAAAAGAGCACATATGGTTTTCTCCCCCGCATAGTCAATATCGCCTTTAAGATGGTCCGGGCTAGCGTCAAACGCATAACGGATGATATAGTCGCCAAATTCTATGATTTCCGATTCCTCAAGCCAGGTCAGAACAATGACAGCAGCTCCCTTTTCTTTTCCCAGCTTTGCTGCCTCAATGGTTTCCGGTGTATTGCCCTTGTGACATGCCAGGCAGATGATGGAATTTTCCCCAAAGTCCCTGGGGGTGCTGTGAACGAATTCATTGCTGTTAATCCAGGCGGATTTTATGGAAGCACACTCCTTCTCCATAAATGTCTTAGCCGGATAAAGAGCTCCCAGTGACCCTCCGCATCCCACAAAATACAGGTTCTTTACCCCGCCCTTTGATTTCTTCGCTTCCAAAATTTCAGCAATAATATTTTTGATATCCGCGCCAAAGTATGCCATTGTCTCAAATCTCCTTTGCATATTGTTTTTAATTGTTTCTATGTTTATGATAATACAATATAATACTTATTGTCAATAACAAATTAAATTTTTCGCAATTATATACAATGAGGCCAATTTGTATTATAATATAACTGAGTATTATAACTTAAGGGTAACGCGGAGGATATATATGGAACTAAATAATACAATTGCTACCCCTCTATACAAGCAACTGGAGGAAAAGCTGCAGAAAGAGATAGAAACCGGCGAGCGGCCTGCCGGAAGCCGGCTTCCCACGGAGAACGAATTAAGCGAAACATATAATGTAAGCCGTGTCACGGTCAGGAAAGCTCTGGCCGGACTATCTGAATTAGGTTATCTTTACCGCAAATCCGGGAAGGGAACATTTGTCGCAGAAAAAAAGATTCAGCGGGGTATCACCAATGGGGTTTTAAGCTTCACCGACATGTGCCGGATGATGAATGCATCCCCCGGTGCCAAGATCACGAAAATAGCCCTGGAGGATCCCACTGAAAAAGAGATGGAGCTGATGTCCTTAGACAAGGACGAAAAGATACTGGTATTAGAGCGAATACGGTATGCTGACGGAAAACCAGTCCAATTAGAGCTGAATAAATTTCCTGAGTCTTTTTCCTTTTTATTCAGCGAAAATTTAAACGACAGTTCCCTGTATGAGATTCTGAAAAAACATAATATAATTTTAGACCATTCCCAAAAAACCCTGGACATCGTATTCGCCACCTCAAAAGAAGCCAAAGCCCTGGGGATTTCAAGCGGGTACCCCCTTTTGAGGATAGAAAGCGTTATACACGATGTGGATAACACGATTACGAACCTCTGCCGCCAGCTCTGCATTGGGGACAAGTTCAAATTTATTATTTAAGATGGTTTCCACGCAAAAGGCGCCCATAACCGCTGGCAGTCAGCTGTAATGGGCGCCTTTTCATATGTTTGTTTTATTGGGTTTTCTGCTTGTTTTATTGGGTTTTCTATTTAAAAAGGTTTTCTGTTTTAAAAAGGTCTTCTGTTCTAAAAGTTTTTCTGTTCTAAAAGGTTCTCTGTTCTTAGCAGATCTTCTGCCGGCATTTGTGACAGTCAGTTCTTCCGGATATTCTTATTCACAAAATCATCTGCAAACCGGTAATACATCTTTTTTGGCATATACTCCGGCCATGGCCTTCACAAGTTTTCCGGCCTTATCAGGTACACAGACAATACTGCCTTTTTCAAACTCCTTCATGGCCTCATCCACTACCTCCCCAGGCTGACGGAATCCAAACATGCCCTTTCTCGTCTTATCCACATACATTCCGTTATTTTCGTGAAAATCCGTATCCACAAAGCCCGGACACACGGCCTGAACCCGGATTCCCGTGCCCATGAGCTCCATGTGAAGCCCTTCAGTCAATGTGACGATGAAGCGTTTTGCAGCGGCATAGGTGACATTGCCGGGCACCACTGCAAATGCCCCGTCCGACGAAATATTGATGATAATGCCTTTATTTCTCTCTTTCATTCCTCTCAGGACATAATGGGTGATTTCTGCCACAGCAATTGTCTGAAGATAAATAAGACGCTTCAATCCATCTATATCCGTATCACTAAATGAGGTTCTGAAACCAAAACACGCATTATTCACCAGTACATGAATCTCCCTTCCCTCTAACGATGCAAGCAGCTTTCTTACCCCGTCCTCCTGAGCAAGATCTACCAGTATCACAATTACCTTACACGCAAACTTATCCCTGATTTCCTGAGCTCTCCTTTCAATCACTTCTTTTCTCCTGCCGGTCATGATTAAATCATATCCTTTTCCTGCGAACCACTTGGCATAAGCCAGCCCCAGACCGCTGGTTGCCCCTGTTATCAGTGCATAATGTAACATATTTCTGCCTCCTTGATTAAGTGAACATTGTTCATTCATTATTTAAAAAAAGAAATTCCCGAAACACCGGCAACGGGAATCCTTCTCTTATCTGCCGTCCTATTTACCATTCCAAGCGCGCTTACGCTTCTAAAATACATTTCATAATCATGCGGATGCCCAACGCTTTCTCAGCCGTTGACAATCCATCGTTCTCCAGGACAGGAACCGCGCCAAAGAGCATGTATGACGCTGTCAGCGGTATATTCCCAACCCTTGTGATTCCATTTCCATTCATCTCCCGCAGCTTTTCCTCCATATACGGTTCAATGGTCTCACACAGCTTAACCGACATAAGCATCTGAAGATCGTGATTCTCCTTTTTATGAAAAAAATGATGATACTTTTCCTTTCCATCTGTTTGAATAAACAGCTGTTCCATTTTGTCCAGGAAACCATCCAGCGAATCATCCTTCTCTTTCAGACGTTCAATCATGGGATGCGTAATATCCTTTACATACTGCTCAATTGCAGTATCATACAGCATCTGCTTGGACTCAAAATACCGGTAACACAGTCCCGGCACCACATGCATGGCTGCCGCAATATCTCTCATGGTAGCTGCCTCATATCCCTTTTCCATAAAAACAGACATGGCCGTATCCAATATTTCCTGTCTGCGGACCTCCGGTTCCTTGGATATTCTGGCTGTCTTGCGTTCCATCTGTCAATCTCCCCTTTTCTGAACAGACTCCTTCTGCTTAATACTCTGTTTTCATTAGTCAGCAGGTTCCATACCTGTTTCCCAACAAGCTGACCGTCTGCTATATACATAGAATACCACTCCATTGAACAAAAGTCAATGAATTATATTCATTCATCAGATCGAAAACTGAGAAATTATTACTTTTTTTGTTCTATTTTTATTCCATCTTTAAGATTCTATTTCCATTTCATGAATATCGCTATATTCCATTTTTTATATGATATACTCTGTTTATGAAACATACATATCCTGATTGCATGGATATGATACCATAATTTCAAGGAGGTTGCGATGGATTATCTGGGTCTGATTCCTTTATTTGTTTTAGGTCTGGCCATGATTATAAAGCCGGAATATCTCTGGGAGGTTGAACATATTTTCGCAGTGGACGGCGTAGGGCCAACCGGTCTTTATTTGACATTTATCCGGGTCAGCGGGATATTTTTTATGATTTGTTCCGTGGCCGCCGCACTCTATGTATTGCTTCCGTAGAGGTGGGATATATGGTTTGTGTTATTAACTCCTGCAGACGTTGAATCAGGCGTGAAAGTTTCCTTTCACGCCTGCAGTTTCAAATCAAAAAGTAAGCTCCGGTGCAATCCGCTTCTCAAACCCAAAACGCATTGTCATATATGTATCTACCATCTGGCACACTTCCACATCCCCCAGCTCAGCAAGCATCAGCATCAGATGATTAGGGGTGTACCTGTCGGTCCGTTTCAGTATAAATTCCTGTATACACTGGACTGCCTTGAAACCCGCTTCCTCCAGAGTATCGTCCGAAACAATCGCATACCAACGGTCATTCGTTTCAAGAATCGGCCAAGGTTCTGTAATTCCTTTGATGACTTCCAGTTTAAGGTCAACCTCTCCCGCAACCTCCAGACCGCCTACGATTTCCCCATCGCCCTGGTACGCATGGATATCTCCTGTAGCAACCAGTCCTCCCGGCGCAAACACCGGCAGATATAGGATGCTCCCCTTTGTCAAATATTTACAATCCATATTTCCGCCATGGCGTCCCTGGTCAAGAGTACTCATACGCTCCGCGGCAGCTACTCCCAGACATCCAGGGAATGGCTTTAAATCAACTTTCACGCCAAACATATCTGCTTGCCCATCTTTGATTGGGAATTTAACTACCTCATCGTCCGTTATATACTTTCTGAATGCCTTGCATACCTGAATATCATTGCAAATTAAGGTTGCATCCGATGTAACACGTACATCTTCAATTGTAATTTTCATTGTATCACCAGGCATGGCACCATTTACATAAACTGGTCCATTCACAGGATTAATAGGGTATCCGTGCATAGCCCTTGCCTGAATGGTATTTGTGTCTACCATTACATCGTTCCATGTATCCTGACATGTAAAACTAACAGTTTCTCCAGAATCCACCTTTGCCACAGGAACATTCCATGGACTATACCAATGTGTGTGCTTTGTAGGATCTACTTTAATCATGGTTCTTTCTCCTTCTCTCCTCGTCTATTCAATCACCATAGCTGTCTCACTTAGGATGTCATAAACATCGTCAATATTGTCTTTTGTGACAAGTAATGTCTCTATCTCCTGTAACTGCTCAACCTCCTTGCCATCAAGATGGTCAATCACTCCATCCAACGCCCTGGCTCCCATTAACAGCGGTTGCTGTGTACTGGTTCCCACGATAGTTCCCTCCCTGACAGCTGCCAGCAATTCTTCATTGCTGTCAAAACCAAATATCATGACCTCATTTCGCCCCGCCCCCTGGCATGCTGCCAGTACTCCAAGCGACGCGTCGTCAGATGTGCAGAAAATTGCCTTCAGATCAGGATATGCTGTCAGATAATCCTGAGCATAGGATTCTCCCTCACTGCGGTTCTCGCGCTCCATCTGGCGGAAATCAACAATCTCTACATTAGCTGTGCCAACACCCTTTTCAAACCCTGCTTTTCTGTCCTGCTGATTCTGACGTGCCTGGGGGCCTACAATTTCAGCAACCTTATCGCCTTCTTTGAGAAGAGATGCCAGATACTTGCCGCCTTCCTCTGCTCCTTTCAGGTTATTTGTTTTGATAAATGTCACATATTCACCGGAATCTGTTCCAATATCACTGATTGCCACCGGTATCCCTGCCTCTTCAGCCAATCCAAGTACTGCCACACAAGAAGCTGAATCTGTCGGGCTAATCACAATGCCATCTACGCCTTTTACAATTACATCCTGAGCATTTGTATACTGGATATCCGCACTATTCTTACTATCATACGTCGTAACCGTAACATTTCCCAGTTTCTCAGCCTCTCTCTCAACACCTGTTGCCATATAACGCCAGAAAGGAGTATCCATAGACGGACACAGATACGCTATATGGTAGCTCTCTCCTGACTTTTCTGCCTCATTTTCTGCTTGTGCCGCCTTCTGTGTTTCCTCCGAATCCGCTGCCGTGTCAGCAGCTGTTGTTGCCTCCACCGTTGTTTCCTTTGCCTCTGTCACCGCCGCAGTAGTGCTGTCTGCCGTTTTACCTCCGCCCGTACATCCTGACAGGCTGACCGCCATCATTGCTGCCATAAACATTGCCGCTGCTTTCCTCATTTTCATTTCCTCCTGTACTTTTATTTTAATATTTACTATTTAGTTATCTTTTTTCTTGTGTGACAACTGTTCCGCCAAAACCGCCAGGATGATTACAACACCGATTGCTGTTCCCTGCCAGAAGGTATTTACCCCCAGAAGGTTCAATGAATTTCTGAGAACGCCCACAATAAAAACACCGATTGCAGTTCCCCATAGCGTTCCCTTTCCTCCTGACATAAAAGTACCGCCAATAACGACCGCTGCTATCACATCCATCTCGGCACTTTTACCGTAAGTCGGATCACAGGCCATTAACCGTGATATCATAACAAGACCTGCCGTTGCCGCAGTCAACGCTGATATGATATATGTAACCATTATCACTTTTTTCGTCTTAATGCCCGATATCCTGGCCGCCACTTCATTGGAACCTGTGGCATACAGAAACCGCCCATAACGCATCTTAGTCAGAACAGCCATAAATATAACGTACAGTGCAATAATCATTACTAGATAAAACGGAATTATTCCAATCAGTTTACCTTTACCAATAAATCCGAAAACTTCCGGAAACTTGGACGCAGAGGAGCCGTCTGTTACCACATAGTTCATGCTCTGGCAAATCTGCTGTGTTCCCAGAGTAACAATGAATGCAGGAAGCTTCATGTATCCAATCAAAAAACCATTGATAATGCCAATAAACAGGGCAATACCATATGCCGTCAATATGGCCTGAAGTATATTCCCGGTGGCCTGCAGTCTCATAGCTGCCAACATGCCTGAAAAACCAAGCAAAGTACCTACCGAAAGATCGATGCCGCCTGTAATGATAACCAATGTCATACCAATTGCCATAAGAGCCGTAGTGGATTGCTGGGAACAAATATTCAGGATATTTCCTACTGACAAAAACGTGGATGAAACCATGGACATGACGACACAGCCAACCAGCAGTACTGCCAACATAATCAATTCTGTCCTGTTATTGCGCAGCGCCCACTGGCGCCTCATCTTCTTATATTCCCCGCTCCAGGAAATCTGTTTCACATTTGTATCTTTATCCATTTACTCATCCCCTCCTGTCTCTCCCATAGTAGCGTAGTAACCGATCTGTTCTTCAGTGGTTTCCGAGGTCTTAAGCCTGCCAACAATCTTTCCATCCCGTACAACCAGCGTCCTGTCCGTAACTCCCAGAATCTCATTTATTTCTGATGATATCATGATAATGGAAAACCCTTTGTTCGCCAGTTCCCGCAAGATTGCATAAATCTCACTTTTAGAGGCAACATCAATTCCCCTGGTGGGCTCGTCTATTATCAGCAATTCCGGCTTTGAAAGGAGCCATTTCCCCAAAAGAATCTTTTGCTGATTCCCCCCGGACAGGCTGCTCACTTTGTTAAAGGGCTCTCCTACTTTTATGTTCAGACGTTCGACCATTTCCCTGCAATTATCTTCTTCAAGACGATTGCTGATAAACGGTCTATTCGCTATGGCATGAATCACCATATTCAGATTATGCATGATGGATATATCCTGATGGAGTCCTTCCTCCTTCCGTTTTTCCGAAAGGAAACACATCCCCGCCTTTATGCTGGCAGTTATCGAATCTTTCCTAACTTCCTTTCCTTTAAAAATCACCTTTCCTTCAGAACGCGAATCAATTCCAAACACACAGCGCATAAGTTCACTTCTTCCCGCCCCCACTAATCCTGCTATCCCAAGGATTTCGCCTTTATGTACCTGAAACGAACAGTCTGTAACAAAATTCCGTGTATCACTTATATGCTGCACATCAAGTATGATTTCATCAGATATCATCTCGTCTCTCTGAGCGGCCTTGCCGTATAAATCATCAATCTGCCGCCCAACCATAGCCTTAATAAGCTCCATCTCCTCAAGTTCACTGGTATCCGCCCCTGAAAGTACCAGCCTTCCATCCCGAAATACAGTAATCCGGTCTGAAATTTCGTATATTTCATTAATTCGATGGGAAACTATGATAAATCCTACACCTTTTTCTTTCAATTCCCTAATCATGTCAAAAAGGCGGTCCACTTCCCTGGCTGATAAAGTAGCCGTTGGTTCATCCAGAATAATCACCTTAGCTTCCTTGGACATTGCCTTGATAATTTCCACTATCTGCATCTCCGCAACAGATAGTTTTGACATCTTATCCATGGGATCTATGAATTCCCTCATATGAAAATATCTCAGAAGCTCATCCGTCTTCCTCACCATAGCCTCATAATCAGCTATCCATCCTTTTTTGTAAAATGATTCATCTGTAAGAAAAATATTTTCAGCCACACTCAAATGCGGTATTGTATTAAACTCCTGCAGCACAATCGCAATCCCATCATTCAGAGCATCCTTGGGATTGGCGTAAGCCACCTTCCTTCCCTGGTAATACACATCCCCTTCATCTGATTTATAAATCCCCGTTATACACTTTCCCAAGGTGGATTTTCCCGCACCATTTTCCCCCATCAGTGCATGCACCTCTCCCGGAAGCAGTTCAAAGGAAACCTTCTGCAGTGCTTGTGTGGAATAAAATGCCTTAGAAATAGCAACCGCCCTCAGCACCGGCTCACAAATCCGTTCATCCATCGGCAGTCTCCCCCCTTTCTTTCTCATGGCTGAATCTCATTCCTCTTCTGACGATTTTATAGTGACATTTGAAATCTTTTCATAATACTTCACAATGCAGGAATGGTCCTTTTTTTCCAGCCCATCAGCTTTCAGAGCCTGCATAATTTCCATTAACTGCCCGGTCATCAAAACCGGTGAACTGACCGCATGGGCTGCATTAATCGCATTCCCCAGGTCCTTTATATGCAGTTCAATACGAAAACCCGGCTTGAAATCTCCCCGAAACATCATTGGTGCTTTTGCATCCAGCACAGTGGACCCGGCTAATCCTCCCCTGATTGCCTGATATACCAGTTCCGGGTCCGTTCCCGCCTTTTTAGCAAAGGTTAATGCCTCCGAGACCGCCGCGATATTTACTGCCACAATAATCTGATTGGCCAGCTTTGCCACATTACCAGCTCCCAATTTACCCACATAAACTACAGAGCCTGCCATAACCATCAACATGTCATAATATCTGTCAAACAGTTCCCTCCTGCCTCCGACCATGACAGACAATGTGCCTTCAATTGCTTTGGGCTCACCACCTGATACCGGGGCATCCATCATTTCAATTCCATATTTTTTCAGCTCCATGCCAATGCTTCTGCTCTCCGTAGGGTCAATGGAACTCATGTCAATCAGCACCGTTCCTTCAGAAGCACCTTCTGCCATGCCATCCTTCCCCAACACCACTTCCCTGACCTGTGGCGAATTGGGAACCATGGTAATCACTACCTCTGCCTCCAATGATGCTTCTCTACTGCTGTCTGCTGCCCTTGCTCCGCATGATACCAAATCAGCCACAGCCTCTTCATTCAAATCATATACCGTCAAATCATACCCTGCTTTTACCAGGTTCTTAGCCATAGGCCTGCCCATGATACCCAAACCAATAAATCCAATTTTCATGAAAATCCGACTCCTTTCAAATGTTCGCAATGCTTCTGACTGCCTCTGCCACCGATTCCGCTGTCAGTCCATAATATTCCAGCAGCTCCCTGTAGGAGTGCGAACTGCAGCCAAATACATCCTTAATGCCTACAAATTCCATAGGGATCGGCTTCCTTCTCAGTATTTCGGCAACCGCACTTCCCAGGCCGCCTTTCACAGTATGCTCTTCAGCCGTCACAATCCCCCTGCATCCCTTAAGCAGGCTGATGAGTACCTCCTCGTCAATTGGTTTAACAGTAGGAACATTTATGACCCTCACACTTATTTCATCTTTCAGGATTTCTGCGGCTTCAAGTGCTTCCTTTAACATATATCCGGTGGCACATACTGCTATTTCTTCCCCTTCCTTCATCACATATGGTACACCTATCTGAAATTTTCTTCCCTCCGGTGTTACATTATCATATTCGTTCCTATTCAGTCTGAGATAACACGGACCCTCATAGCCTGCAATCGCCTTAACCGCTTCAACCGTTTCATTTGCATCAGCCGGGCAGACCACTGTCATATTAGGTATAGACCTAAATATGGCCATATCTTCCACACACTGATGTGTAGCACCATCCCCAAAATCCGAGAGGCCGGAAGAAGCGCCGCATATTTTCACATTCAGTTTGCCAATTGCAATAGTCTGCCGTATCTGGTCAAAAGCCCTTCCTCCGGCAAAAACAGCAAACGAGTTGGTAAATGGTATCTTTCCGGTCTGGGCCAGTCCGGCTGCCACACTGGTCATATTTGCCTCTGCTATTCCCATTTCAAAGTGCCGTTCAGGATATGCCGCCTCAAATATCTTCCCCATAGTCGAGCCACCCAAATCTGCATCCAGAACCACAATCCGCTCATCATCTTTCCCTAACATCTTTAAAGTATTACCATAAGCCACTCTTTGATTTGTTTCACCCATTTCAGCCCTCCCCATCTACACAGCCAACTCGGCAAGCGCCTGTCGGTATGTCTCATCTGTCAGCTTACCATTATGATAAGAAACCACATTTTCTGCAAAGCTGAGACCTTTTCCTTTCACTGTGTCTGCAACAATGACCGTTGGTACCCCTTTCACCTGATCTGCCCCATCCAGAGCTGTCAGTATTTCTTCCATGTTGTGACCGTCTATCTCTATGACATGCCAGCCAAAGCTTAAGAATTTAGCGGCAATATTACCGGAATCCATCCTTTCTTTTATCTTTCCATTTGCCTGAAGCCCATTCCGGTCCACAATTGCCACCAAATTATCCGCCTTAAAAGCGCTGGCTGCCATGGCAGCCTCCCAGATCTGTCCTTCTGCTATCTCTCCATCCCCTACTAGTACATATGTTTTTCTGTCCAGTCCATCCAATCTTTGTCCCAGAGCCATACCCAGTCCTATGGAAAGGCCTTGTCCCAGAGACCCCGTACCAGCCTCTATACCAGGTGTCTTAAGTACGTCCGGATGTCCCTGGAGATAGGAGCCCAGTTCCTTGGTATGGGGCAAATCTTCTACCGGAAAATAACCAGCTTCTGCCAACGCTGCATATTGCAGGATTGCTACATGACCTTTGCTTAACAAAAAACGGTCCCTGTCCCTTTTGCGGGGATTCTTCGGGTCATGTCTCATCTTATAGAAATAGAGAGCCGTCACAATATCAGCTGAAGAGTTAGAACCGCCTATATGGCCCGCTACTCCTATCCCCACACTGATTATCACATCCCGCCGCAGGATCTGCGCCTTTTTTTCTAGATTATCAATCAATTCCTTACTATACACTACTGTCTCCTCCTTTCGCTCTTGCATCCATATGTTTCAAAAACTCCAGTGTCACAGGGGCCTCTGCCTTAAAATCACCAGAATATGCCTCGCAGCTTATCCTGCCGTCATATCCAATCCGATTCAGTTCATTAAAAAATTCATGATAGGCCTCCTCATCCTGATATCCGGGAAATTTTCTCTCTGAGCTGGAAAAATGAACATGTGCCAGATATCTTCCGCCAGGTCCACTTAAATGGCTCATGGGTTCCGCCTCAGCCATCATGTGAAAATAATCAGCTAATACCTTTATGTTAGGATGTCTTAATTCATCCGCCAGCCTCCCCCCCTCCTCAAAGGTATTAATAAGATTACATTCCTGTTTTCTGAGCGGTTCAATGCATATGATAATGTCTCTGTTCGCGGCAAGAGACGCTATTTGATTCAGCAGATCCACAATCTGCTGATATCCCTTTTCCAGCGAAGTCCCCTTCGGAACATTTTTAGCAGAGCCACTTCCAAACACCACACATGTGGCACCTAAATCTTTAGCACGCGTCAGGGCCCGCTCAGCATAGCTCAATACCAAATCCATACGAACCTCTTGTCCTGTTAGTCTCATGTGTTTTGGAAAAAAGTTGTTGCAGACCTCACAGCCGATAGTCAACCGGTCCACCCTTCTCTTTAATTCCAAAAAATTCGGCCCATCAAGTCTCATCATTTCCGCCAGAGGCATTTCAACATAGTCATATCCCATATGCTCTAATTCACTCAAATGTTCTGTTCCAATTCCATCAAGTTCTGAAGCAACCATATTGATGCAACATCCAAACCTCATACTTCTCCTTTCTGTATTAAAAATAAAAGCACCCCCTACTAACATGTTAGTTTTGTTTTATTTCTATTTTCTATTTTTAACTAACATGTTAGTTGTCTATGTTTAGATAGTACCACCCATTTCTTTTATTGTCAATATATCTAATATACTTTGTATATTCTTTTTATTTCTATCTCTTTTATCCAATTTATTTCAACCCCCGCCATATCTATGCTAAAATTCTATTGTTTTATTTTACTACATGTGCTAAACTTATATTGCATAAGTAAAATGTCACATACTATAAAAAGAAGGTACATTAATGGGAAAATATCAGAAAAGTTACGAAGACTCCATCACAAACGAGCCTGCCCTGAATAAACGAGCCTATAACATCATCAAAAACAGGATTATATTTGATAAACTACACCCTGGTCAGCAGCTTAGTATCGCCAGTCTTGCCGAAGAACTGCAGGTAAGCCGTACTCCTATCTCTGTCTCTCTTTCTGCTCTTGAGAGAGATGGTTATGTTGTGGTACAACCGCAACGGGGAACATTTGTCAGGGAGCTCACTCCCTTTGAACTGGAAATCATTTTTAAAGCCAGAGCATCTCTTGGGAAACTTGTTATAGAAAGTGCAGGACATTTAATTAGCAAGGAAGAACTCAACAAATTTCATGAGGAGTTCAGCCGTTTCCGAAACATGAAGTACATAAGTAATCCTGATTTGATAGAACTATTTTATCTGGATGTGGAATTCCACCGGCTGCTTGATGAGTGTATTCCAGGAATCATTCACGATCAGGTTAAAGTAATTGCCGATTTAACCATGAACAGCCGTTATATTGCTTACCGCAATCGTTTTGGCGGCCTTACAGACCAACAAATCAAGGTTCTGTGCTGCGATAATCATGTTGCTATAATTGATGCGCTTTTAAAAAGCGATGTATCTAAAGGAGCCGATGCTTTTGTCAAAGATGTATGTTCTGGCTGGGAAAGTATAAAATTATAACTATATGCATTCCCCAGGCGGATTTGTTTACTGTACAAAAAAAGCATCCATGAAGCGCTTTTTCCACCGCTTCATGGATGTTTGTACCTTATATTGAAACTTGAAACAATCTACACACTAAGTGTCACTCTTAAAATGATTACTATTATCCTCGTACACTCCACACCTTTTCCCTAACCCTATTCTTTAAAATACCGCCTGCACTGCAGCAAAATAAACCCCATTATTGCCTGAGTAAATTTTTCACACAAAGTTCAAAATTCCCTCCCCAGGCTTCATGTTATAATAGGCTTATTCCAATGAACCACAGGAGGGATTCCATGCGCATATTAGTGATTGAAGATGAGAAACGGCTGGCATTTACTCTGGCTGACATGATAGGCGGGGCAGGATATTATACAGATGTCTCCCATGACGGGGCAGAGGGACTGGAGCTTGCACAAACCGGCATTTACGATGCCATTGTCCTGGATGTTATGCTTCCCGGAATGGATGGATATGGGGTTCTGAAAAACTTAAGAAGCACCCGCAACATGACGCCGGTGCTCATGCTGACTGCCAGGTCGGAGCTTTCGGACCGGGTGAGGGGATTAGATGCCGGAGCCGACTACTATCTGACAAAGCCATTTGCCACCGAAGAATTCCTGGCCTGTCTGCGCACCGTGCTAAGGCGTCACGGAGATATTGCGCCCGACACGCTGACCTTTGGCGACCTTATCCTCACACCCTCCATGCCTGAACTTATCTGCGGAGAAAACAGTGTGTCTTTAAGCGCCAAGGAACTGGAACTAATGAGCATGCTGATACAAAACAGCAGTCAGTATCTCCCCAAAGAAACCATACTCCTTAAGGTCTGGGGATATGACGCCAATGTGAATTCCAACAGTGTGGAGGCCTACATATCATTTCTGCGCAAGAAACTCTCGCTGCTGGGATCCTGTGTTTCTATCTCCGTCATGAGAAACATTGGATATAAGCTGGGGGTGTCCCTATGATACGAAAACTCAGATGGAAATTTTCAGCCATCATGATGACCATTGTCGCTTTTCTGCTGGCTGTCATTTTCATAACGCTGTACTACACAACAAAAGCAAACTACGTTCAGCGGAGCATGGGCACCCTGCATTCCGCCATGCTGGAAAATTATCCGGGCAGTATACAGGAACAGGCAGGCCAGCCGCCCTCTGCGGGCCAGCGTCCTCCCTCCCGCCCCCGCAGGCAGGAACTTCCTCTGATGGTAGTTGATATAAGGCAGGGCAACTATACTGTAGTAAAGAACCAGCTTCCAGATATAGAAAGCCAGGAGGCCGAAACCCTGATATCCCTGGCGGAAAGCAAAGGCGGTGAGTCCGGCACCTTAAAAGACCTGCACCTGCGTTTTCTCCGGGGAAAAACCAAGCCTGACCAAACAGTGCGGTATGTATTCGCCGATATATATGAGGAACAGAATTCACTCTATTGGCAGGTGATTCACTCTTCCATTATCGGAGCATGTTCGTTTGCTGTCTTTTTCCTGTTCTCCATCCTTCTCTCCGGATGGGCTGTGAAACCAGTGGAGATTGCCTGGCAGCGGCAGCGCCAGTTTGTTGCGGACGCCTCCCACGAATTAAAAACACCTCTCACCGTCATCCTCTCCAATGCCGATATGCTTGAAAAAGACCGCGATATACCGAAGGGACAAAACCGGCAGCGAATAAGCCATATAAAGGCTGAGTCCCTACGGATGAAACAGCTGACAGAAAGCCTTCTCGCCCTGGCCCGGAGTGACTCAGGACAGGAGTCTGCGGTCAGCGCACCAGTTGACCTGAGCTTTATTGTAAATAGCAGTCTTATGGCCTTTGAGCCTCTGGCTTTTGACATGGGTAAACACATCACCTATGATATCGAAGCTGCACTTCATGTAAATGGAGATGATAAAAAACTCCGGCAGCTGACAGACATTCTCCTTGACAATGCCTGCAAATACAGTCAGGATAACGGCTCCATCTGTGTTACCCTGAAAAAGGCCAGCGCAAAAGAGGCGCTCCTCACTGTCTCAAATGAGGGGGCGCCTCTCACGAAAGAAGAAATCAAACACCTGTTTCTCCGCTTTTACCGCGGAGACACTGCCCGCAGCAATATCCCCGGCTACGGCCTCGGACTTTCCATTGCCCAAAGCATTGTATCTGAGCATGGAGGAAAGATTGAGGCCAGCACGGATGGTTTCGCAACAAACTCATTTATAGTTCGGCTGCCCATACAGGAATAAGAAAGTATTCCCGGCCACCCGGCATGCTTCAAGGCTTCGGCTTACTCCATGCTACCGCTGCTTCCCAGAACATGGATACCTTCCGGCAAGCTCTCTTCCGGCGAATTCCCTGCCAGCAAAGTCTCCTGTATTACAACAACGGAGGCTTTGCCGGAAACATTTCCGGTTCCTTCCGATTCTGATTCACTGCCAATATTATCTGCGTTTCCCGCTTCCGGCTGCATTTTTCGCCTTCCCTCCCGGCTTCCTTCAGCATTCTCTCCTTCTCTACCTTCCTGTGTTCTTCCGAAGTTTTCCTCTCCGGTTCCTGCTCCCGGCTTTTCTTTTAACTTTCCGTCTCCGCCGCCTGGGATTCTTCTAAAACCTCCGCTGGAAGGCGTGCCATACTGATTCAGGATGCCGTCCACCGCCATCTGAATATCCTGTTCTCCGGCCTCTATGTAATAAGTCTCCCCTGTTTTTAATTCTGGCGAGCTGAAAAGCAGAGCCTCAAAGGGCTTTGAAATCTCTGTTTCCGTCAATTGATTTCCCAGCCCGTCCTTTATTGATATGGTTGTTCCGGCATCCTGCATTTCATCAAAGTAAACCATCAGCATGGGCTGGGATGAATTCTCAGAAAACGTCTGGAACATTCCCGCACTTCCCACAGCCAATATGGTTCCTCCCGAAATGGTTCCCGTACCATTGTAATCCAAAGCACCATTTCCCCCTTCTGCCGGGCCTTCTGCGAGGACGGTACCTCCCTCCAGATACAGGTCTCCATTGGAGTCTATACCATCCCCGGAAGCATTGATCTTCACGTTTCCTCCCGTAATACGGATGTAAGCCCCTTCTGTTGCACCAAAAGAACCGCCGGCTGCATTTGGACCGCCGGATGTATCTGTACCCCGGGCTGCATTAATTCCATCATCCTCTGAGTTAATCTGAATGGTTCCTCCAGTGATTTCCAAACAGAGCCCTTCCAGTCCCTCGCGGCTTTGTTCCACGATTATGGTTCCGCCTGAGACTTCCACCAGATTATCACTGTGAACTGCATCGTCGCCTGCGGACAGCGTCAGCTCACCTGAGAACAACCTTACATTCTTGCCGCTGTGTATACCGTCATCCTGAGCATTTATGTCAATGATGCCGCCTGTAACCTCAACCAGCGTTTCGGCCAGTATTCCTTTCTTTCCTGCTGTGATGGCCGTGGTTCCTCCAGTGATTCTCACATATCCCTTGTCTTCTTCCCCATTATTATTTGACTGTATCCCGTCGCTGCCTGCTGTAATGGTAATCTCTCCGCCGTTCACCTCTACGGCGTCCTTTCCTTTCACGCCATCTTCCGCCGCCTCAATGACATAGGTACCGGAATTAATGGTAAGGCGATCCTTTCCCCGTATACCATTCATATAATTACCGCTGACTGTCAGCATGCCGTTCCCCTCAAATACCACATCATCCTTGCTGAAAATGGCTGCATCCGGCTCGTCCTCCCCTGTCTGCGGATAAGTATATGTATTTCCGTCAGATACCCTGTTTTCTGTCCTATCCTCCAGGACAATGGTCAGAAGTCCGCTTTGGCTGGCATAGATTGCGGAATAATCCGCACTTGTAATGGAAACGCCGTCCAGTATCAGACATACTTCATCCTCCTTTCCCGCGTCCACCACCACGCCTCCCCCTGTAATGTTTCCTGTCAGGCGGTATGTTCCGGAAGATGAAATAGTGACATTGGCCCCGTCAGCCGCAGCCCCTGTCCCTTCAATGGCCACTGTTGTTCCATTTCCAGTGATTCGTGTTTCCTCTCCATCACCAAAGGAACTGTCTGCATCTGTCCGGTTTGTGTCCTGCGTCCCTGCCGCTTCCTGGATGCCTGCTGTTTCCGATGTTCCAGCGGCTCCCGCCTTACTCCCATCCTGCCCGGCTGTCTTTGTGCATCCGGCAAGAAACAGAACACCGGCCAGTCCGGCCGCTATTCCAAATATCTTAAGTTTCCTGTATTTCAGTCCTTTTCTGCCCATATGATTATCCTCCTATAATTCATCCCTGCCATCCGGCAGCCGGCCGCAGACAATGGTAAGGTTCCCATTTCTGCACCGTATTTCATCCAGCATGTTCTTTTCAATAAATTCCGACTTTAAATCCACCTGGTAGCACAGTTCATAGAGACTGCCCATATTCACGGTCCTGACCCGCACAAGCTCTGACCTTTTAGTATACTTCGCAAATATATCGTCAAAAATCCCTGAATAGTTCAGATTTTCCGGTATCGTAATTTTCAATTCCTTTCTCCCGGCCCTGCCTGCCGGAAGGGATATCAAAAGGATGGTAATTCCGCCAGACACAATCATCAAAAGCATAGCGGTTCCCAGATACCCCATTCCAGCGGCCAGACCCAGAGCCATGGCCAGGAATATACTTCCAATCTCTCTTGCATTGCCGGGCAAGGACCTGAACCGCACCAGACTGAACGCTCCCATGACCGCCACTCCGGTACCCAGGTTTCCGTTTACCAGCATGATCACGGTCTGGACCATAACAGGCAGCAGGACCAGAGTAAGAATAAAGCTTCTGGAATACTGGTTCCTGTATGTATGAACCGCAGCCAGCACTGCCCCCAGCATTACTGATGTAATGGTACAGAGTAAAAATTGTCCCATTGTAATACCGGTATTTACAGTTTCTGTCAACACACTCTCAAGCACAGATTCTACCTCCCTCTATAAATATCCCTTGATACAGGTACTCTTTATAATAGGCACCATATTTTGAATAAGACACCGGAAAAAGCCCCATATCGGAAAAAAGCCTGCTCATCCATAACGGCATCGCCCCAGGAATTTTCACCTCCATCAGAATTTGGTCCTTATTCAAAAGCATTGTTCCATAAACTCCATTCTTCAGATCCAGCCCGCTGCACCTGCAGCAAATATTCCGGTCAAAGGTAATCCTTAATTCTTCATTGCCCTTTCCGTAATATGCCGCCCGGTCATAGGCCACAAAAGCCGCGGGTTTTAAGTCATACCGATTCAAAACATAATCTATTTCCTTCAATATCTGGCTCTCCTCAATCCGCCGGATTCCATAATACAGATACTTTCTTGCCTGGCAGAGGGGCATTGGTATCCGGCGTTTGTACACCACCCCGTCAAACTTTTTCTTTAATTCCGCATATACCACGCTGGTGTCCGTCGCCTTCCCATATGCCCTCAAACGCAGCTTTTCTTTATATTCCGGTTTTTCAATGGATTGTCTGACCAGCTGGAAATCCGGTGTATCAAAGTAAATATTGGATATGGTATATTCCCCGTAATGGTCTGTATCCATCTGTCTTTCCAGAGCAGGCATCAAAGCATCATACTGTTTTTGGGTGAGCATATATTTTTTCTCGTAGCGTTTGAATATTTCCTGAGTCATACACATGGCCTCCTTCATCTTTTATGGCTTTTATCCTAACAGCCCAAGCTGAAACAAACCTTAAAAAAATCCTGGAAACCATGAGCTTTCTGTGAACAGTCCGGGGATTTTCTGTGAACTGACAGGGGATTTTCCGGAGATTTCTATCAATTGCCGAAATATCTCAATAAACCATCAAGTTTGCATAAGACTATCCCCGATTACAAACCAAGCAAATATCTTTTAAAATACGGGCGCCGCTGTTGTGGAAGTCAAAAAACGCCGCCGGGACTCCATCCATTCCCGGCGGCTTTCCTCTCACCATCTGCTTACAGACTCCAGTTCAGGCTCTTACCCTGAAGTTCTGCCATGTGATGGTATATCCCTTTCTTCTCCAACAGTTCCTCCGGCGTACCCTGCTCCGCCACATAACCATCCTTTAGCACCACAATCCGGTCTGCGCCTGCCACAGTCCTCATCCGGTGCGCAATAATCAGCACAGTCTTATTCTTGACCAGATTGGATATGGCCTGCTGTACCAGAGTCTCATTTTCCACATCCAGAGACGCCGTGGCCTCATCCATGAGAATCACGGGGGCATTCTTTAAAAGGGCCCTGGCAATGGACAGCCGCTGCCGTTCCCCGCCGGATAAGGCAGAACCATTTTCCCCAATCCGGGTCTCATATCCGTTTGGAAGACGATGAATAAATTCCTCACACTGGGCTGCCCTGGCCGCTTCCATCACCTCCTGGTCAGATGCGTCTTTGCGTCCCAGACGGATGTTCTCCATGATGGTATTGTTAAACAGGACCACATCCTGGAATACAATGGAAAAGCTTCTAAGCAGGGTCTCCGGCTCTATCCCGCTGATATCCGTACCTCCCAGCGTAATCTTTCCTCTGTCAATATCCCAGAACCTGGCAGCCAGCTTTGCACTGGTAGATTTTCCGCCTCCCGACGGCCCTACCAGGGCTGTCACCTGTCCCTGTCTTGCTGTAAATGACACATCCTTTAAAACCTGTTTCCCATCTTTATAGGAAAATCCCACATGGTCAAATACAATGTCATATCCATCGTACGCAGCTTCCCTGCTTCCATGCTGAACAGGCTGCTCCTCAATCCCCTTCATCCGTTCCACCACCAGTAAAGCAGAGTACACAGCCGACAGGTTCTGCAGACAGCCGGTAAGAGGTCCGTACAGCCTGGTGGACGCCACCATAAACATGAGGAACATCATAAAGCCGATGGAATGGGATGACAGAAGATCAGCTCCTACCAGTACTGTGGTAGCCATGCCGACTTTCAGGAACATCTGGGACGCTGTGACCATGGTACCGTTTAACAGTTCCAGACGTATGGTGATGGATTCCACGTTCAGAATCTTCTGGTCCAGCCCCCTCAGATACTCCTCCTGCTGGTTGTTGGCCCTGATGTCCTGGATATTCTCAATGCACTCCTGGATTCCGTCCGAAGCAGCGATTTTCTTTCCCTTCTGCCTGCGCTCCACCTGGTCCACCATGGGTCTTGTACCTGCTGCCAGAAGAAAGGATATGGGAACCACCCACAGCACAGCCAGCCCCATCCGCCAGTCAGCCGCCATAAGACACACTCCTATGATCGCCGTGGATAGGAAGGCCCCTATGAGTTCAGGAATAAAATGGGAAAATGCCTTTTCAATAAACGCGCTGTCCGCCATAATGGTGGTGGTCAAATCTGCCAGATCCCGTTTTCCAAAAAAAGACATGGGCAGGGTTCTGAGCCTCTCCGCCAGACGAATACGCATATTGGCGCTTTCCGTATAGGATGCCACAAAGGTAGCGTCATACTGGATTCTCCAGAAAATGAATATTATAACCAGCAGTACAATGCAGGCTGCCACATACCCGGCCATTCCCAGGGAAGGAGCCTGAATCCCCACCAACGGGCCCAGAAGCCGTTCCATAAAGAGGAACAGGATGCCCATGGGGAATATCAGCCCCATATTGGTGAGAGCACAGGAAAATATGGCCTTTGTCAGATCCCTTCCTCCCTGTTCGCTCAAGGCGAATTTTTTCTGCAGATACTTGCTCATGCCTTTCCACCTACCTTCCACTCTGCTGATGTCTGATAATCCTTCCACATTTTTGCATACAGCCCCCTGGCCTTCAAAAGTTCATCATGGCTTCCCTGTTCAGCCACACGGCCTTTCTCCATCACGAAGATACGGTGAGCCCGGCACACCGTAGACAGCCTGTGGGCGATCATTATCACGGTCTTGCCCTCCACCAGCTTCTCAAAGGCCAGCTGAATCAGATATTCATTGTCAGGGTCGGCAAATGCCGTGGCCTCGTCCAGGAGCACAATGGGAGCGTCCTTTAAGATTGCTCTGGCCAGTGCAATTCTCTGCATTTCACCGCCCGACAGGTACACCCCTTTGGTTCCAACCACCGTATCCAGACCCTGGGGCATCTTCTTAATAATGTCCTCACATCTGGCTGCCTTCACGGCCCCCATGACTTCCTCCTTATCTGCCTCCGGTTTTGCCGCCCGTATGTTGTTCATCAGACTGTCCTTAAATAGATGGCTGTCCTGGAATACAAAGCTGACCCTCTTCATCAGTTCTTTTGTCTCCATCTCCCTCACATCCACACCGCCGATACAAATGCTTCCCTGGTCCACATCAAAAAACCTTGGAATCAGGCTGACCAGAGTAGTCTTGCCGCTTCCGGAAGCCCCTACAATAGCTGTGGTGGCTCCCTGCGGCACAGTAAGAGACACATGCTCCAGAGCGTTTACACCGTCCTTGTTATAGGAAAACGAGACGTCCTTAATCTCAATCCTGTGATTTTCAGGCTTCCTGGGAGCTGCGGGCTCAGAAAGAGGCTTCTCTCTGATAACATTCAATATTCGCTCCAGCGCGTCATTGGCAGCCATGGTATTTTCACTGGTCCACATGATTTTGTCCATCATAGTCACGCAGACAGGTGTAAACAGGATATAGAAAACCAGATCCAGGGCCATGGTCACAAAACCCTGCCCGCCCGCCGCATCCCCTGCCAGAAGAAGGCCCGCAGGTATGAGAACGGCAAATATGCTGTTGATGCTGACCGAATAACAGCACATGGGAATTCTGAGGGACAGGGTATAATTCACAGCCCAGTTCTTATAGCGAATGATGGAATCATGAAAGCTCTTAAAGGAAAAAATGCTCTGCTGGAATGTCTTTACCACAGGGATTCCGCGCACATACTCCACGGCCTCGCTGTTCATGTCCTCCAGGGCATTCTGGTACTGCTTCATGCACTCTGCCATTCCCGTCCCCATCATCCTGCTGAGGAAAAATGTACCCACCGCCATGGGAATGAGGCTGATAAGGCCAAATCTCCAGTCAAACACCAGAAGAAGTACCAGCACTGCCGCCGGCGTCACCAATGCTCCCGCCAAATCCGGTAACTGATGGGCCAGATAAGTCTCTGTCTGTCCTGCCCCGTCGTCAATGATACGGCGCAGTTTTCCGCTTCCGGTCCCCCTCAAATAGCCAATGGGCAGCTCTGCCAGGTGGTGAAGGGCAGCCGTCTTCATATTTCTGGCTGTCCGGAAGGCCGAAAGATGGGTACACATAAGAGCCCCAAAATAGATAAGCATGCTCAGGAGTGAGGAAGCCACCGCCATCCACCCCCAGTAAACCAGCGTTCCGCCGGCCAGTCCTCCCGGCCAGTTCAGGACCGCCAGCTTTATCACCTTCCACATGCACAGATACGGCACCAGCGCTATAACCGCGCTGATACCTGACAGAATGCATCCTGTCACTGTAAGGTATTTATACTTCCCTGCAAAGGTCATCAGAGTCACCTTACCTGTATCGGGAAGCCGTGTCATAATATGTTTCCTGCTGCCATCCACTTTTTCATCCTCCTTTTTGTTAGTTATAACTAACTCATTGTTTTAAAAATAAGGCTGTCAGGCTTCTGCCTTCCGGCTTTCCGCCCTCAAGCCCCATCTCTTACTCACCCAACTCCATGATTCGCACCCAGCCCGCATGCTGAAAACGGCTTAATGTGACAGCACAGGTAATTGCCTGTTCTCTCGGCAGGTCGTGGGACACAAATTCATGGAGCTGCTGGAAAAAGGACCTGCACAGAATATGAATCAGTGTGTTGCTCATTCCTTCAGCCGAATGCCCCAAAGATTCCATAGCTTTTATAAAATCCCGGCAGGACTGCTCCTCCACCGCGGCCAGCCTGTCAAAATAACGGTCCCTGGCTTCCTGGGCGCCGCAGCACAGAAGCAGCTTGAACACCTCAAAATGATCATAGATATAATTCACCATCCAGGGTATGTACTGCTCTGTAATCTCATTCAGCCTGGCTGGCTGCTGTTCAGGCGGCAGCGCAGCAAAGTCCCTGTGCTCTTTACGGTACAGATCCAGCAGTTCCTCCGCCGTATCTGAGGTCAGCGCGTCAAACAATGCTTTCTTCCCCGGAAAATAACCGTATATGGCTCCGGTTGTCACCGATGCCTCCTTTGCGATTCTCCTGAGCGACGCTTTCTCATATCCATATGTGAGAAATTCCTTCTTTCCTGCCTCCAATATGGCAGTAACCGTACCGTTGTACCTGTCCTCCATGACAATCACTCCAACCTTTTCCCATATCATTATAACACTGTTATATAACATGGTTATTATGGTACAAAAAAAGGCATCCGTCAATACATATAACCGATACCTTTTCTCATTAAACCATTTTATCTGTTTTTTGAAAAAACTTCTCAAAACCAATGAATGCAGCGTACTTTCTCAGCCCTTCATCCACCATCTGTCCAGGACCTGCCATATTGTAGAGGGCGGCTTATAAGAGCCCCACCAGCTCCAGGCTCGGTTTTAAAGTATCTGCTCCCGGCTGCCATTTTGCCGGGCATACCTGATCACCGTGCTCCGCCACAAACTGGGATGCCTGAACACGTCTGAACAGCTCGTCCGCATTCCTGCCCACATTTCCCGCGATTACCTCGCAGGCAACAATCTTTCCTTCCGGATTCACGATAAAGCTTCCTCTTTCAGCCATTCCGTCAGCCTCTATCATCACATCGAAATCCCTGGCCAGACTGCCCGTGGGATCCGCCAGCATGGGATACTTGATTTTCTGTATGGTCCTTGATGCGTCATGCCATGCCTTGTGGACAAAATGGCTGTCGCAGGATACGCTGTATATCTCGCAGCCGGCTGACTTGAAGTCCTCATACTTATCCGCCAGGTCCTCCAGCTCAGTGGGGCAAACAAATGTAAAATCCGCGGGATAAAAGAAAAATACAGCCCACTTCCCTAAAACATCTGATTTCTTCACTTCCCTGAACGCTCCGCCTGCATAGGCCTGTACTGTAAAATCGCTGATTTCTTTTCCTATTAATGACATATTGTTTCCTCCTGGTCTTTGTGATGGTTTACTGCTGCCTTGCCTTCTATCCCGTTACCCTTGAAACAGAAATCCATTGCCTGCTGCCCGATTGTTAGCTTTGTCTAATTTACTCATATTTTACCAGAACTAATCCCTTTTGTCAATAAATAATATTGATAATTATTATTAATATTGTTTATTTCGAAAAACATAAAAAGAACAGCCAGACAAGTTTCCCCATCTGGCTGTTCCCATGCTGCGTTATTACTCCTCAAACGAATTAATGACGGATAATTCCGGCTTCATATCATACTTCTTCTTAAATACTATGGCTCCCACGATTCCAGCCAGGGTACCGCTGATGGCAGCCAGCAGCAGCGCCATAAGTACCTTTAACGGCGGATTGAAGGCAAAGGGCGCCAGCAGTCCGGGTATGGGAGATGCTGTTCCCGGGGCATTGTTGATAATGCCCAGGAATGCGGCGGCCACTCCCGAAAAGCCTCCCCCGAAAAAGTTGGAACAATAAATCGGTATGGGGTGCTTTGTTATGATATGGGCCTGTGTCAGCGGCTCCATCATAACAGCTGCCACGTTGCTGTTATCCCCGAAGTGGAGCATTTTAAAGATGACACCATTGGTAAAGGAACCGCCGAAGCAGGCAATAGCTGCAATACCCATGGGCAGTCCTGTAAGTCCCAGCATGGCGGTAAGAGCCATGGAACTGAGGGGAGACGTACAAATCATCTTGATAACCCCTCCCAGCAGAAGTCCCATGAGAATGGGCGACTGCTCTGTAGCTGCCGAAATCATGCCGCCGATGTGCGCCAGGGCTGCATTCACAGCCGGATCCACCAGGAAGGCGATGAATCTGGCAATCGGTGCAATCATGAGAGCACCCAGCACGGAATCCAGGCCCGGCGGAAGGTGTTTCTCAATAAACGGCGCAATGAAGCCAATTGCATATCCTGCGATAAATCCCGGAAGGATGCCGTATCCTCCCAGAGCAACACCGGCAACTACTGCAAATACGGGATTCACTCCCATGCCTATCGGTACCATAATTGCCGCTGCCACGCCGCCCATGTTGCCCGATATGGTGCCCGTTTCCCCAAGGAATGCCAGGTGAAGCAAATCTCCGGATATGTACCTGTGGACAGCCTCCACAAGGAAAGTTGCAACTGCTGCATTGGCCATTCCCGACATGGCCGCTGAACCTTTGGGCGCCTTCATACTGAAAAGTGAGAAAGCTGCCAGCGTCAATAATAGTAATCCTAACCCCGTAATAATTGTCATAAATCTACGTTCCTCCTGTTTTTTGCTCTCCGCAGATATGCTTGGCCGCTTTCCACCACAGACCGCCGTTACCGCTGTGATAGCTCTTAAGCTAAGGTATATCCTTGGTAGAGTTTTCGCAATGCAGGTAACGAAGAAGTCCCCAAAATTGCAAAAAAACAGAGACAGACATAAACGTAGCGTAGATGTCTGCCTCTGTCCTTTTACCTGAAAGTTTCCCTGACGCGGTTGCTGCTATGCCGCCGGTTGCTTCATCGGTATTCACATTTTAGTGACCTTCTCCAGAGTCCCGTCCGAATTCGATTCTTTTGCCTGAGAGTTTGCGCATCCCCTTCGGCGTTACCTGGCGGTAATCTCTCCCGAATTCATCAACCGGTCTGTCATTAACTTTGTTTATATTTTAACATCAAACATAGAAAAAAGCAATAGAATTATGTTCAGTTTATTTCTTTTTCACAAAAAACATACCGTTTTTTTATGCATACGGCACAATTTTTTTCACAATAAATGACAGAAAATAAACATATGTCCATTTACTCTCTTCCATTCCCAAAATAATTGTAAAATACAGGAAGGGGGATTTTATTTTTTTTCTGTACGCGCCTTCAAAAATCAATCCAGAAGATTGGTCATGCTCTTTAAACTGATAGCCAGAGTGGATGTATTGTGGAGCATAGCTGATGCGGCCGGGGTTATGACGCCTCCCACTCCCAGAAGAATAAGACCCAGGTTGAATCCGATAACAAACCGGTAGTTCCGGTCAATCCGGTCCATGAGTGCCCGGCTGATAGCCCTCAGTGTCACCAGTTGGAACAGGTTGTCCTCCGAGATGGTGATATCTGCTATCTCCCTGGCAATCTCAGCCCCTTCGCTGATGGCAATTCCCGCGTCAGCAGCCGACAGGGCCGGCGAATCATTGATTCCGTCGCCAATCATAATAACCTTGCGGCCCTTTTTCTTTTCTTCGTCCACGAACCGGGCCTTGTCCTCGGGAAGGACCTCTGAATAATACTCGTCCACTCCCACCCGTCCGGCAACAGCGGCGGCCGTGCGCTCACTGTCTCCTGTCATCATGACAATCTTGGTGATTCCCTGCCTGTGAAGGGCCGCGATGACCGCATCCGCCTCATCCCTCAGAGGGTCCTCAATGCAGATAACGGCTGCCAGGCTTCCTCCGATGGCCAGGTAGAGGTGGGAATATTCCACGGGAAGGCTGTCAAATACCGTTCTCTTATCCTCCGGTATCCTGCATCCCTCATCTTCAAACACAAAGTGATAGCTTCCAATCACCACCCTTTCATCTCCCACATAGGTGGCAATGCCGTGTGCTACAATATAATCCACCCTGGAATGCATCTCCTTGTGGACCAGCCCCCGCTTCACTGCCTCATTTACCACAGCCTTAGCCATGGAGTGGGGGAAATGCTCCTCCAGGCAGGCAGCAATGCGCAGCAGCTCTTCCTTTCCCATGTCATTGAATACCACCACATCCGCCACCTGGGGCCTGGCCTTTGTCAGGGTTCCTGTCTTGTCAAAGATAATGGTGTCGGCAGCAGCCACTGCCTCCATATACCTGCCTCCTTTTACCGTAATATGGCAGCTGCCGGCCTCGCGCATGGCGGAGAGCACAGACAGGGGCATAGCCAGCTTCAGCGCGCAGGAAAAATCCACCATCAGGATGGACAGGGCCTTTGTCACATTGCGGGTCAGCAGCCACGTAAGGATGGTTCCGCCCAGACTCCAGGGAACCAACGCGTCCGCCAGGGTGGCTGCCTTTCCCTCAGCCGTGGACTTAAGCTGCTCCGACTCCTCAATCATGGTCACAATCCGTTCAAACCTGGTGTCGCCCGCAGCCGTCCTCACCCGCAGGGTAATCTCTCCCTCCTCTACGGCTGTTCCCGCATACACGTAGGAGCCCTCCTCCTTCCTGACAGGCGCTGATTCCCCTGTCATGGAAGCCTGGTTCACCATGGCGTCCCCGGAAGCGACCACTCCGTCCAGAGGAATCACATTTCCCATATGGACCGTTACCAGGTCTCCCTCCCTGATTTTTGAAACAGGAACCAGGACCTCTGTCCCATCCACATTCTGCCATACCCCGGAAATGTTTAAGGACATGCTCCTGGCAAGGTCGCCCACTGACTTTTTGCGGGTCCATTCTTCCAGAAGTTCCCCAATCCCCAGAAGGAACATAACAGAACCCGCCGTGTCGAAATCCCGTCTCAGGACAGACACGGCAATCGCTGCGGCATCCAAAACCTCCACCTCCAGCTTGCCCCTGAGCAGACAGCGGACTCCCTTTAGCAGGTACCTGACGGAGTGGGCGGCCGTATAGACGGCTCTGACAGAAGCCGGCAGAAAGGATTTGGCAAATGCCCTGACCACCACTTTCCGGACCAGCTTCTCCTTGTATTCGCGGTTCAGGGCCCTTCCGCTGTTCTTCGGCACCAGCTCTTCCATCCGCTCACTATCATAAGAAAACCTCTGTATTCCCTCCAGTATGCACCTGCGGCTGCCTTCATACACCACAGCGGCATCCGCTGTTCTCTCATATACCCTGACATTTTTTACTCCGGGAAGGGTGCAGAGATAATAATGCAGCAAATCAGCCTGCCGTATGCTCATATCCTTCTGATAAAAATGAACCCTGACCCTTCCCCTTATCTCATGTCTAATTACAAACTTCATTGTTTCAAGCTCCTATTTTCAACTGTCCTGGACACATTTTCAGAGTAAATGAAAAAATTACCGCCCGGAGATTTCTTCCCCAGGCGGATTATACATTACGCTGTAACCGTATCAGCAGAAGCTGTCTCATCTTCCTTCAAATATTCTGAGGTATGCTCAGGGGACTCCTCCCTGCTTTCATCCTCAAATACCTCCTGACAGCGCTGTGCATTGATTTCCCTGGCCTCTGCCAGGATATCCTCAGCGTTCTCCTGGATATTGGAGGCGGTGGTCATCACACAGTCTTTAGCCCTTAATCCGGCAGCCAGGCAGTTGATATATAACTTTTTGGCATCATCGCTTCCCAGAATCTTCACACCTGCTGTTCCAAACAGGACGCCGCCTAAAAAAAGGCCCATTTTTTTACATTTAAAACAATCGATCATTCCTTTATCCTCCTAATTATATGTAAACAATCCTTATCAGGCACAAAAGAGTATGCAGGGCTGTTATGATGCTGTCTTGGCCTTTACATTCACATTAAGAGAACTGCCCTCTTTATAAGGCCTTACTAACAGATAGATGAATACGGCCACGGCCCCAATTGCCGCAACGGTTCCGACTCCAAAGGTTCCTTCTGTAAACCATCTGCCAAACTGGTATATGCACAGTGCCACCACATATGCAAGTATGGTCTGATAACCGATTGCAAACCAGGTCCACCTTGCATTGTTCATCTCACGCTTGATGGCGCCTATGGCAGCAAAACAGGGAGCGCACAGCAGATTGAACACCAGGAAGGAATATGCGCTGACGGCTGTAAAGCTCTGGGCCAGCGTTCCCCAGATTTCTGTTCCGTCCTCAGCCACTTCCGCAAAACCATAGAGAATGCCGAAGGTGCCAACTACGTTTTCCTTTGCAACCAGACCCGTGATGGCCGCCACAGCTGCCTGCCAGTTCCCCCATCCCAGAGGAGCGAATATCCAGGCAATGGCCTGACCGATTGACGCCAGAATTCCATCCGACAAATCTTCCACCATACCAAAATGTCCGTCCACAAACCCAAAGCTGGATGTAAACCAAATAAAAATAGTGGACAGCAGGATTACGGTTCCTGCCTTCTTGATAAAGGACCAGCCTCTCTCCCACATGCTGCGCAGAACATTCGACACAGTTGGAAGGTGGTAAGCAGGAAGCTCCATTACAAACGGCGCCGGATCCCCTGCAAACATTTTTGTTTTCTTTAAGATGATGCCAGAGCAAATAATGGCTGCAATTCCTACGAAGTATGCGCTGGGTGCTACCCAGGAAGCGCCTCCGAACAGGGCTCCCGCAAACAGTGCAATAATAGGAAGCTTTGCGCCGCATGGAATGAAGGTGGTGGTCATAATGGTCATTTTGCGGTCCCTGTCATTCTCAATGGTACGGGAAGCCATGATGCCGGGAACACCGCAGCCGGTTCCAATCAGCATGGGAATAAAGGACTTTCCTGACAATCCGAATTTCCGGAAAATTCTGTCCATGATAAACGCCACCCTGGCCATGTAACCGCAGGATTCAAGAAACGCAAGGAAAATAAACAGCACCAGCATCTGGGGCACAAAGCCAAGCACAGCGCCCACGCCAGCCACAATACCATCTAATATCAGGCTGGAGAGCCAGTCAGCACAGCCCACCGCGGCGAGGAATCCCTCCACAACAACAGGTATGCCCGGCACTTCCAAGCCAAACAGACTCCAGCCTTCCCCAAACACTCCGTCGTTAGCCCAGTCAGTGGCCCAGGTTCCCACTGTGGTAACTGAAACATAGTAGACAACCCACATGACCGCCGCAAATATAGGCAGAGCCAGGAAACGGTTGGTGACGATATGGTCAATTTTATCGGAGACGCTCATCTTCTCTCTGCTCTTTTTTGTATAACACCTGCCAATAATGGATGTAATGTAGGTATAGCGCTCATTTGTGATGATACTCTCAGCGTCATCGTCCATGGCCTCCTCCATGCGCGCTGTGATGCTTCCCACATCCGGAACCATGGTCATCTGGGCCCCAATCTTGTCATCCCGCTCAAACAGCTTGATGGCATAGAAGCGCCTCTGCGCCTCAGGCACATTTCCTCCGATGCATTGCTCGATTTCCTCCAGAGCCGCCTCCACATCGGCGCAGAATTTGTGTACCGGTACAGATGCTCTGCTGTCCCTTGCAAGCTCCACTGCCTTGTCGGCGGCCTCCATGATACCGGTGCCCTTTAATGCGGAAATCTCCACCACCGGGCAGCCCAGCTCCCTGCTCAGAGCCTGAATGTCAATCAAGTCCCCGCTCTTTTTAACCACGTCCATCATGTTGACAGCCATCAGCACGGGAATCCCCAGCTCCATTAACTGGGTGGTCAGGTACAGGTTGCGCTCCAGGTTGGTTCCGTCCACAATGTTTAAGATGGCATCCGGCCGCTGGGTAATCAGGTAGTTCCTGGCGACCACTTCCTCCAGCGTGTAAGGCGACAATGAATAGATACCCGGAAGGTCCATGATGATGACATCCTTGTTCCCCTTAAGTTTTCCTTCCTTCTTTTCCACCGTGACACCAGGCCAGTTTCCAACAAACTGATTGGATCCGGTAAGACCATTGAACAGCGTGGTCTTTCCGCAGTTGGGATTACCGGCCAAAGCAATTTTGATTGACATTTTCATATCCTCCTCATTCTCTTATTGAGAAAATTTATCAACAAATTAGTTGTAGCTAACTCATTCTTTTAAAAAAAAGCAGTTTCTACTGCACTTCAATCATCTCAGCATCCGCTTTCCTTAAGGACAGCTCATAGCCCCTAACATTCACCTCCACAGGGTCCCCCAGAGGCGCCACCTTGCGGACATAGACTTCCGTCCCTTTTGTGATGCCCATATCCATGATACGCCGCTTTACGGCCCCTTCTCCGTGAAGTTTAACAACCGTTACCGTGCTTTTGCATTTTACTTCCTTCAATGTGCGCATCTTATTAATGCTCCTTTCCTTCTCATACCCGCGGCCAGCTTACACCATAATCTTATTGGCCATCTCTTTGCTGATAGCAACCCTTGATTCCTTTACATTGACAATCACATTGCCATTGTTAGCTGAAACAACAGTCACACTCGCTCCCGGCACAAACCCCATGTTCTCCAGATGACGCTTTACCTCTTCCTTGCCGCCCACCCGGACTATGGATGCCACCGTACCTTCTCTTACCAATGTCAACGGCATACTCATCACTCCTCTTTCTGAACCTGATGTGATTCTGTTTCCTGAAATTTCCATATTGCAGCTGGAAAGTTATGGTATCCTAACTGCAAATTTAGGTTAGCACCAGTTAACCAAAATGTCAATCGTTTTTTCAAATTAAATGCGGATTTTTTGCAATATCAGCTCTGCCGCTAATTTGCGTTTCCTTTCAGGGTATGATAAAATAGAAAATAGCCACCGCAGACTTGGAACTAACTAATGTTTATCCGTGGGAGGATTTGATTAAATTGAAAATACAGGAATCAGCTGAAAATTATCTGGAAACAATCTTGATTTTAAGCCGCAGAAACCCCTATGTCCGCTCCATCGACATCGCCAACGAACTGGCCTTTTCCAAGCCCAGTGTCAGCGTGGCAATGAAGAATCTGCGTGAAAACGGTTATATCCTCATGGATGACCAGGGGCACATCACCCTCAGCAGCATGGGAAAGGAAATCGCCGAAACCATGTATGAACGCCACACCATGCTCTCCCAGTGGCTCATGTACCTTGGCGTGGATGAACAGACAGCCGCGGAGGATGCCTGCCGCATTGAACATGTGGTCAGCGCAGAAAGCTTCCGGGCCATCAAGGACCATATTACCAAGGGGCATGAGCTTCCGGAAGACCTTTTATAAGGCACGCAGTCAGAAATATTCCTGCTGCTGTCCCTGATTTTCTTCCGGGTTCCCCGGACCGCCGGTTCTGATATACACACTTTCCGGCCGCCCCTTGGTGGTGGTCCTGGTCTTATATGCAATCTTCAGATATCCCTCCTGCTCCAATACAGCCAGAAAACGGTTGGCGCTCCGCTTGGTGATGCCCAGCCTGAGCGCAAGGGTCCTGGCTGTGATTTCCTGCTTTTCGGAGGCGCTGATAGCAGTAAATATTTTCTTTACTGTCAGGGGTGAGAGCTTGGACTGCACGTCCAGCACTTCACTGTTGTCCACATTAAGGAGAAGCTGGCCGCAGTCCCCCATGGGACCGATAATCTGCTCCCTCTCATTGATCAGGTATGCCAGAGACTGCTTAAGTTCAGCCTCATGGCAGGCGTCAAGAGCATTTAACCGGGCCTGGGAAAGACTGTTTCCAAGACCGCAGCCGATACTGAAACGGGCGGACAGCTTTTTTTCCCTCAGAAACAGGCTGAGGCGGTCCTCCTTAAAATCTCCGGTCCAGCCCGAAACATGTTTCTTGGTAGACACGATTTCCAGCCCGTAATGGCGCCTGTGGACCGAACAGTCAATCATGGATGCCCCTATAAATTCAATCACAAGATTTTCAAGCCTCATGTAATCATAATCCAGGCCCTGGAACATCTCGCCGCCGGAACCATTTTCCGACAGTTTCACGATGATGACCCCCGGTATCTGCTCCTCCAGCTTCCTGCGCTCAATCTCATTGAGAAGCTTGTCGCACATCTCCCCCACATACCGTTTGCTGGGGAACGGGAAATAGACCTTCACACCGGCCGCCTGCAGTGCCGGCACAATACTGGAAAACCGCGTGACGGATAAATCAATCTTTCCTTCCTCCCAGAGCCTTACATGTTTCCTGTACTCCTCCTGCTCAATTCCAAGCATCCGCTCCATGTCAAATTCATCCGCTGAAAGCTCCCGGATATCGGGCATGGGGCTGCGCCCCTCCACAAAATCCTTTAGTCCCACTCCGAAGATTTCCACAATATCGGCATAAACCCTTGTAAAATCCAGGTTCCTGTTCTCATTTAACAGCTTTAGAAATAAACGGTACAGGGCAGCCTCATCAGTGTTGAAAAAACAGATGGGGCGCTTTTCTTCTTTATAATAAAGATGTATCATGTGCGCAGGAAAACTGCCGGAAGTCAGGATGCCGTCAAACTCCTCCGTAACCTTTTCATAGATATACTGTATATCCGAAAATGTTTTATATGTAAATATACAATAATCAAAGTCCAGGTCCCCAAGCATGGACTGGAGAAACTCTTTTATATATTCTGTTGCGATGACTGCAATCTTTCTCTTCAATTCCATTCCTCCCAAAACCGCTTTATCTTTTATCTTAACATAGCAAAGGAAAATCCGCATCCTCCAAATGGAAAAATCCCCGGCTTTTTGTCAATTATGCATATAAATATTTTTTATCCCCTTGACAAATATGGTCTTTTTGCTATAATAAAGACACGTCTTTATATAGTCTTTTTATATTCCAAGGAGGGTACCGCAATGAACGAATTCTTACGACGAGCAAAGGAACTCGAACACCAGATGCAGAAGGACCGCCGCTACCTGCACCAGCATGCCGAAGCAGGGGAACACCTGCCCGGAACCACTAAATATGTCATGGAACGCCTTTCTTCCATAGGGCTTTCCCCCCGGGAAATCTGCGACTCAGGCATCACTGCCCTGATTGAGGGCAGCTGCCCCGGCAAGACCATACTTCTCAGAGCTGACATGGATGCGCTCCCCATGAAAGAGATGAACAGTCTTCCCTTTCAGACAGTCACGGAGGCGGCCCACAACTGCGGACATGACATACATACCGCCATGCTTCTTGCTGCTGCCCAGATTCTGCATGAGCGCAGAGATGAGCTCTGCGGCAGCGTCAAGCTGATGTTCCAGCCGGCGGAAGAGGTTTTTACTGGTTCTGAGAACATGATTAAGGCGGGAATTCTTTCCAATCCCACGGTAGATGCCGCCATGGGCATACATGTGATGTTAGATACCCCGGTTCCCTCCCTCAACTATGGCACGGGCTTCATGACGTCCTCCTGCGACGGTTTTAAAATCACGGTAAAAGGTGTGGGCTGCCACGGCGCCATGCCTCATCTGGGTATTGATCCCATCAATGTGGGCTTTCATATTTACAGCGCCTTCCAGAATCTCATAGCCAGGGAGTGTGATCCAGGCGAGAAGGCAAGTCTTACCCTGGGTGCGTTTAATGCGGGAAACACCTCCAACATTATTCCTGACAGCGCCGTACTCATGGGCACCCTGCGCACCTATAACAAGGATTTGCGCGCCAGGCTTGTAAAAAGGATGCATGAGATTGCAGAATACACGGGAAAGGTCTTTGGAGTGGCCATTGAATACGAATCCCTCTCCGAGGTGCCATCCACCTACTCTGACCCGGATCTTACCAGGGAGCTGGCAGAATATGCCTCTGAGGTGGTTCCTGATTTCATCAAACACACCGATTACTCCGTAACACCTTCCGATGACTTTGCCCGCGTGTCCGAAAAGGTCCCCACCGTCTACTTCATGATAGGATGCAGGGTGGATGGATGCACGGTTCATCACCATAATCCGGGCGTATTATTCGATGAAACCGTCATGCCCTACGGGGCCGCAGTACACGCAGCCTGCGCATTTAACTGGCTGAACAGGAGGAACGCATAATGGAACGCAAAAAAATATACTATGGCTGGTTCGTTGTCTTTGGTTGTCTCATGATTACATGTACCATGGTCCCCCCCATCATGGCGCTCAGCAATAAATTCCTGATACAGGTTACGGGTGAGCTCCAGATTTCCAGAAGCGCCTTTACCCTGGCCAATACCATTCTCCAGGGTCTCGGAATCTTCCTGTCCCCTGTTGTGTCGGCCAGGCTTGCAAGAGGCAACATGAAACGGATTCAGACCGTCAGCATTATCGGCTTTGTCCTTTCCTACGCTTCCTTCTCCCTTGCCACCAATGTGATTCATCTATACATTTCCTCCTTCTTTACCGGTATTTTCTTTTTAAACGCTTCCCTGATTCCGGTGAGCATGATGATTACCAACTGGTTTGTCAAAAAGAGAGGACTTGCCATGAGCATTGCCATGGCGGGAATCGGCGTGGGCGGCACCATCTTCAGCCCTGTGATCACATGGCTGCTGGGGGCATATGGCTGGAGAAGCACCTACCGGATCATGGCACTCATTATCCTGGTACTGGCCCTTCCCGCTGCCCTGTTCATCCTCAGGAAACGTCCGGAGGACATGGGACTTTTACCCTATGGCAGCGAGGATTCCACCATTGAGAATTCCTCCCTTCAGGATTCCTCCTCCAGGGATGCCGCCTCCAAACGAATCCCCCAAAAGGCAGACGTGGTGTTTCCGCTGAGCGTAAAGGAATCCAGGACAAAGCTGTTCTTTATCCTTTTCATATTCGGCATGCTGTGCAACGGACTGATTAATACCGGCTCCCTGGGCCATTTCCCTCCGGCTATCGAGGAACTTCAGGGCCCCCAGGTACAGGCGTTAATTATCTCCATGTATTCCATGATTGGCATTTTCGGAAAGCTGGTCCTTGGATGGCTCAATGACAGGTTCGGCGTTGTGGCCAGTACTGCCTTTGGATGCATCACCTTTGCTCTTTCCTTTATCTTCATCCTGTTTGGCCAGAATATCAGCATGCTCTACATCATGGCCTTCCTCTTCGGCCTGGGAGATGCCATCGGCACCGTCACCCCTCCGCTTATTACCTCCGCCATCTTTGGCGCTGAAAAATACGGCGAGGCATACGGAATCGCCAACAGCTTTACACAAATCGGCCTTTCCCTGGGAGCGCTCATGGTGGCTGCCATATATGATACCAGCGGCTCTTACAACACAGCCTGGATTCTCCTTCTTATCCTGACCCTGGGCACCTTCGCCGGCTGGATAGGCGCATATACCGCATCCAGAAAGTACTGCCAAAAGCCTGCGGCAGACAATACGCAGAATATGCAGGCCGCGCAATAAAGCCGGAAGCAAAGCGCCCTCAAACCATTTAAGTATGCCTGAATGGTTTAAGGGCGCTTCTTTTTCATTTGTATTTGATTCTGTATTCCGCTACATAAAGATACCGGTATGCCGCATGTAAAAGGTGCTGGCAGCTTCAGCCTCTGGAACGTCTGTAAAAACATTCTTATGACAACAGTTTTTCATATAATTTCCTGTCCCCATCCTTAAACACATTAAAAACAATCCGGTCAAAAACCGTTTCCCGCTGCTTCATGAATTTTGTCACTGTATCCACCGCAATCTCAGCCCCCTTATCGTTGGGAAAATGGAATTCCCCGGTAGATATGCAGCAGAAGGCGATACTCCTTAATCCCTGGTCCGCAGCTGCCTCCAGGCAGGAAACATAACAGTTTCTCAGGTCCTGTTTCAGTTCTTCTGTCAGCCTCATTCCCACCACAGGTCCCACAGTGTGAATCACATACCGGCAGGGAAGGCAGAACCCCGGCGTCAGCACTGCCCTTCCGGTGGGTTCCTCATAATCCGGATCCTCCCTGTGCCTGTCATCCATGTACCGGCTGCAGGCCTCACGCAGCCTCAGTCCCGCAGCGGAATGAATGGCGTTGTCAATACAGCCGTGGCAGGGCACAAAGCACCCCAGCATACGGGAGTTGGCCGCGTTGACAATGGCATCTACCTGCAGCCGTGTAATGTCGCCCTGCCATATGGATATACGGTCCCCAAACAGGGCGCTGCTTCCATATTGCTCCTTTACGGTTGGTATGTCAGACAGACCCACAATCCCCTTTTCCCTGGCTTCCTCCCTCAGGAATTCATCCTGAATCTCCAGGAAGCCGGCTGGCAGGGGCCCGGGCATACGGATATTCATAAGGGAACGCATGACCCTGCGCCGGTCCCTCGGCCTTACCTCCATGTCCCTGAAGCTGCCCGAATCCTTCTTAAGTTCTTCCACAATATAGTTAAGACGTGCTTCCTGGCCCATCTGCTTCATGGCTGACAGCTCCCTTCTCCCCAACCGGCCCCGTCATTGCATCCTACATCTGTTCCTGCCAGATACTCCAGCACATGCGCGATGTCAGCCTTCAGCACCAGTGACCGGTCCATGATGTCATCCGGCACCCACGCCTGCTCCAGATTGACGCTGATATAAAATGCCTGTTTCCACTGCTTTGTCAATCTCCAGAAGGGGTATTTTATAATGCCGGGCGTGTTCATACCCACGCCTAATTCCAGGAAAACCAGTGTTTTTTCCTGATTATTGCGCAAAAATGTTTCATACCGTACCGCTGCCCGGTACCACACCTCATCCTCCACAAAGTTACCGTCGCACCTCAGATGTACTTCCATGTCGCCTCCGCACACCGGACACTTTGGCACCTGACGGGAGGGAATCCTGCAGTCCTTCTGTTCCCTCAGCATGGCCCGGATCTGCGCCTCATTGTCATACAGCTTCTTATGGCATGCCTGTTTGCACTGGAACAGACCGTAGTCTCCCTGGGTTGCAAATATACACTCATCCTGAAAACCGGCCAGCCAGAACTGGTGGTCCACATTGGTGGTCAGGACAAAGTGGTTTTTATCCTTCATCATCCCATACAAATCCCTGTACAGCTTTGCCGCCGGCATGTCGTACCTGTTATAATAAATATGGCGGCTCCAATAGGCCCACTTCTCCTCCTGGGTGGGAAACGGATAGAACCCCGCCGAATACATGTCCCTCATACCGTACCGCTCTATGAATTCCTTAAAATGATCCTCAAACCGCCTGCCTGCATAGGTCAGACCGGCTGCAGCAGACAAGCCGCTTCCTGCTCCGATAACAACAGCGTCAGCCTGCTCCAGACGACGTTTCAGCGCCAGAAGACAATCCTCATATGCGGGGTTCGGGTCTCCGACATCCTTTTCATCCTTTTTTTGTGCTTCGGTTTCCTGCACGGCGGTTTTCTGCATTCCAGTTTCCTGTATTCCATTTTCCTGCGCTGCAGTTTTCTGTCCTATGCCTTTCATATTTCCACTTCCCTTTGATTCATTTTGCCGTCATACTTTCTTTATTCCCGTTTTTTCTCTTCTGTTCCCGTCTGACGCCTTCGGGTATCTCCTGTTCTAACCCCCAGGGGGGCACGTCTCCTGTCATCTTTTCAGCTGCCTGTCCCGCCGTCCTTCCGCCATTGTCCCGCCGTTGTCCCGTCCTCCTCCCGGCGCACTACTGCTCCGAACGGACATACCTCCAGACAGTTTCCGCACCGGATGCAGTGCTCCTTCTGTATTTCAAAGGGCACTTGTGCCGTGGTTATACACGTTTGAGGGCATTTGGAAAGACAGTTTCCGCATCCGCGGCATTGCCTGGTGATAAAATATCCGCCTGCTTCCTCCTTATCCCAATCCCCAATTAAAAATCCCTCCCTTGTAATGGGTTTTACGGATAAATCAAAATACTCTCCCCTGCCCCGGGTTACACAAAATACGGTTATGGCCATGCGGCTCTCCTTATCAGGATATATCTCAGCCATATAAGGATTTTCTTCAAATACCCTGTCTACCAGTCCTGCACCCAGTTCCTTCACCTCGCCCCGGATGGATATGGCCTTTTTGCTGAGAGAACCCCCGCCTCCCGTCATTCCGCTGATGGCCACATACTTCCGCTCTGTCAGCTGCCGGTAAAATTCCTTGCCCTTGGCTGTAATAAAATAAAGGGTATTTTCATCTGCCAGCATAATGTCAATGACCCTGGCCGCCGGATGTCCGTCCCTGTCCACAGTGGCAAATACCGCGGAATGGATATCATCCTTTAATATGTTCAGATAATCCCCTGTATCCAATGTCATCCCGTCCTTTCCAGGGCCTCCGCCCAATCTGCCTTCATTATACCCCATCCGGGAAACGTGGTAAATTACGCACTATAAAGTGGCATGGTATCCAAAAGATACTGCCGGTGTGCCTGCCAGTTTCGTGCTTTCCAGTGTGCCTGCCAGTTTCGTGCTTTCCATTTTCATTTTCCCCCACCTGCCCCGCCAAAGAGTCCGTGCTCCGCTCCGGGGCCAGATCATTGAGCCGTCAAATCATGGTATCATCCCTCATGCCCTCCACTATGTTGATATTGCCTATCCTCCTGCCGGCTGTCCAGTATGCCATACCTACAAATACCAGAATCGCTCCCCCAAACAGAGCCAGGGGCTTTAAGGGTATGACGGACAGATAATCACTGAACGTAAACCGGCTCTGCCGGACCGTGAATATGACGAATCCTATATTGACCGGAATGCTGGGCAGAATGGGCCTAATGCCTACAATGCAGGCCTCCATGGCCAATATCCGCGCCAGTCCCCCCGGTGTGACTCCCACTGACAGATACCGTGCAAATTCCCGTTTTCTCATATAAAGTCCGCCCAGGGTATTGGCATATACATTGGCAATGCCCACCAGGGCCAGAAGCCCGCAAAGGCTGCCCATGATAAGCTGGTATCCCCTCCTCACATCCATCTCATAAGCTTCCTCTGTCTGCCGGTTTTCCAGCTCATAGTCCATTTTCCCGTCCATCAGTCTGCGCACACTTTCTTCCAGCTTCGGGACCGCCTCATCCGATACGGCTTTGATCTGGTAATACACTTCCCCCGGAACCCTGTTCCCCGCCTTCTCCTCATATATTTGCTCCGGCATGATGTGTACCAGTGAAAAATCAGGATATTCTTCCCTCAAATCCGGTACCTGGTTTGTATATGCTCCTGTGTGCAGCTGTATACTTCCACGGTCCCCGGGTTCCCCCATTCCATTCCCTTCATCTACTGCAACAGTCACAGGATCATCAACCGCACTGATAAAGGGGAGGTAAGCCCTTGCCCGGAAATGGCTGTTCACATTGTCCCATATCCGGTTGACTGTAACCTCAGTGACAGAGCTGTCAAGCCCCGTCTCCTCCAGGAACTCCTGAAAGCTGTCCTGGTCCAGTATTACCATGGAAACCTTTATCCGATATCTTCCATCCAGTTTTTGGATCCCGGTATTTTTAAGGCTTTCCAGACCGCCTGCCTTCCTGAGTTCTTCTGACAGCATCCCCTCCTCCAGCCAGGTATAGCCCTCTGCCTTTTCATAACGGATACACCGGGTGACCCCGGACAGGCTGCGGATGTCCCCCAGCAGTCCGGGCGGCATACCGCCAGATTCTTCTTTGACCGCGGCCATTAAATCCCAGGTATCCTTGTACCGCTCAAAATACGTGTACTTTGTACTGAGCCCGGATAATACCCAGAAATTCAGAAACAGGCTGAACACCATAAAGGACAGGGTGAGGGACAGGGAGGATGCCCGAAACGCCTTTCTTCTGGCATACAGGGACTTACTGGCAAGTTCCCCCTCCACACCCCAAATTTTAGAAAAAAGACGGAATGATTTCACCTGGCGGACAGGCTTTTCCCTTCCTCCCATGACTGCATCCAGAGGGTTTACCCGGCTCAGCTGCATGGCTGCGCGGCCGCCGGCTGCGCCCACTGTCAGAACACATATGCCCAGAGACAGAAGGAACAAAAGGGGATGATACGTTAAATAAGCCGCCTTCATTCCCAGGGCCCTGCTGATGGAATTAGCCATATGCAGAAACAGGGCCGCAGCCCCCACGCCGGCAGCGATTCCCGCCAGCACAGGCAGCAGGCTTAAAGCAAGGGCCTCCTGCAGCAGACACGCTCTTATCTGGCCCGGTGTAGCCCCCACTGTCTGCAGGATTCCCAACTGATGCATGCGCTCGTCCGCTCCCATCACAAATGCGTGATACAGTACCAGTGCCATGGACAGACAGACCATGCACATGATGACAAAATAAAATCCGGTGAGTAAGGAAGGCTGCGCACCGGCCTGCCAGTCTCCGCCCTTTTCTGCAGCCCGCCTGACAGAATCCACCCACATATTGTAAAACAGGGTGGTTATGAAGGAAATAAACAGGGAAGACACAAAGGCTGCCGCCATGATAGAAACAGAGGACACCCTATGGTCTTTCAGATATTTCCCGGAATACTCTTTCCATATCATATCCGTCCCCCCTGTCTCCCATTGGGCGCGTCAGAGACAATACGTCCGTCTTCCAGGCGGATGATGCGGTCAGCCTGAAGCGCTATTTCCTGGTCATGGGTAATAAGAATCAGGGTCTGCCTGTATGTCCTGTTGGAGTACTTAAGCAGATTCATAATCTCCTGGCTGTTCCTGCTGTCCAGATTTCCCGTGGGCTCATCTGCCAGAACCAGGGCAGGGGCATATAAAAGCGCCCTGCCGATGGCTGCCCTCTGCTGCTGGCCTCCGGACAGCTGTCTCGGCAGATGGGCTGCCCTGTCCCTCAAATCCAGAATGTCCAAAAGCTCTTCCAGTCGTTCCCGGTTCACCTTCTGCCCGTCCAGCTTCACCGGCAATGTCATGTTATCCACCACGTTCAGAACCGGTATCAGATTATAAAACTGGTAAATCAGCCCCACCTGCCTGCGCCTGAATATGGCCAGTTCCTTCCTGTTCCTGGTATATACATCGCTTCCATCCACCCATACATGGCCGGATGAGGGGACATCCACGCCTCCTATCATGTGGAGCAGGGTGGACTTTCCCGATCCGGACTGTCCTATGATTGCCACAAATTCACCCTTTTCCACGGAAAATGATACATCCCTCAGGGCATGCACCTGATTCTCCCCTGTTCCGTATACTTTGCACAAATGTTCCGTTCTCAGCAGCTCCATTTTCCATCCTCCTTCTCTCCTAACATTATCCGGTTTCACCGCAATCAGTATACCATTTTCACCATGACAGCCCGGTGAATTTTTCATAACAATATTGTCACATTGCGGTCAGACATACAAAATTACGGTACAGAAAAAAAGAAGCCCCGGAGCGTGACATAAAACGCCCCGGGACATGCAGATGGCTGGAACGAACGTTCAAACACGCTCTATACAGCTCCTTTGTAAAACCGGATGCAGAACCTGGCCCCGCCATTCTCCCGGTTGGAAGCCAGTATGGTTCCCTTTTGTTCTTTTATAATCATACCGGATAAGGCAAGCCCAATCCCCACACTGTCACCGCAGGCATTCTCCCCCCGGTAAAACCGTTCAAAGATATGCTTCAGATCTGCCTCTGAGAATCCCTTGCCTGTATCCTCCACCTGTATCTGTGTATACACAGGATTCTCCTCTGTGCTGACCGTAACTGTCCCGCCTGCCGGTGTATGTTCCATGCAGTTTTTGAGAATATTGCCCAGCGCTTCCACTGACCACAAAAAATCTCCTGTATACCGGGCGCCCTCCTGCCCTTTAAGTATCAGCTGCTGTCCCTTAAGTTCCATGGGCACCGCCAGAGGCTCTGCTGCCTTTTGAATCACATCTTCGGCCAGAACCAGCTCTTGTTTTAAGACCACGGTGCCGGACTCCAGCCTGGCCATCTTTAAAAGGGCGGCAATCAGCCACTCAATCCTTGCCAGCAGGCTGCCTATGCTTCGGGATATCCTGGACCTTTCCTGTTCATTTTCTTCCTCCTTAAGCTGCCGCAGTAGCATGTGTATGGAAGTCAGGGGTGTTTTTACCTGATGCGATATATCGGCCAGAGATTCCTGAAGATATGTCTTGTCTGTCCTCAGCTCCTCTGCCTGGTCCCTGAGACGTATGGTCATCTTATAAATCTTGCTTGCCAGGACAGCCAGCTCCCCTTCCTCGTCAGGTATGCCGGCCATACTGTCATTTCCGTACAGCACCCGGTCCACCTCCCGTGAGAGCTGTGAAAGCCTGTCATATCGTTTTGCGGTAAACCAAAGAGATATTCCGCTGCCCGCCAGACAGATGGCGGCAGCATACAGAGCGCAGCCTATATCCCAGATTATGGCGGCTGCCGCCGCCGCTGTAACCAGAAGCACTCCGTGAATGCCCGTCTGCAGCTTCACCTCTGGATTTCTCAACCATTCAGCCATCTCTCATCCCACCTTATATCCCCTCCCCCGGACAGTCTCTATGATTTCCGGATGAGCCGGGTCTTTCTCAATTTTATCCCGTAGTCTCTTTATGTAAACCGTAAGGGTATTATCATTTACATAGTCCCCGGCAATGTCCCATATCTCTTCCAATAACCGGTTCCTGGTCAGCACTTCTCCCTGCCGGTTCAAAAAGACCAGAAACAGCCTGTACTCCAGGGCTGACAATATAATTTCCTGTCCGTCCCTGGTTACGGTCCCCTTCACAGTGTCCACAAGCAGATCCCCCGCCCGCAGCACAGACCGGCTCCTGCCCCTTCTCCTGAGCACGTTTTTTACTCTGGACACCAGTTCCAGGGGACGGAAGGGCTTTGCAATATAGTCATCCGCCCCCAGCTCAAATCCGGTCACCACGCTCTCCTCATCCCCCATAGCTGTCAGGAAGATAACCGGAATATCAGCCTCCCGTTTTATGGCAGTGCAGACAGAATACCCGTTTCCGTCAGGAAGCATCAAATCCAGCAAGACCAGGTCAAAGGATTCCCGCTGTATCTGTTCAAGGCTTTCCTCCCTGGTTCCCACCGCAACAGCCGTAAACCCTTCCTTTTTCAGCAGAAGCAGGAGGTTGCCCGCGATGTCCCTGTCATCCTCCACAATCAATATCCGGTTCATCCCCGCCTCCTTTCCCTGACGTCTGTCAGCGTTTCTTTAACCGCTCCATCAAAAGCTTCATCTCTCCCATATCCGGCTCCGCGGCATCCCAGTCCCCGCCAAAAAATCGGTAATAGGAAAACAGCTGCTCCAGCTGCAGCCAGCTCCCGTCCATAGCCGCAGACAACAGCCCAGCAATGCGGTTGACCATATATTTGTTCAATGTCTTCATATCCTGCTGAGACAGCTGCCCATTGGCATGCATGTCCTCAACCGGGCCGTTTCTGAACGCGTAATGAGTCACTGCCTTGGAAATGGCGTCAATATTTTCCCTCCTGAGCAGCCGCTCTCTGGAATTTTCGTTCAGCTGTGCAAACAGCTCCGAATTTTCATCCATAAACTGCTGGTATACCATATTTTTAACGGATATCCCATACTTCCTTCTCTTATAGGCCACTTTCCCCATGGAAACCCCAAACCGTTCTGCGATTTCCCTGTCCGTCATTTCTTCCTCATAGTATAAATGCTTCAGTTCTTCTTCTGTCACTGTATCCCATTGATATTCCATGTTTTTCTCCAAATCACTTCTCGTATTTAATTCGCTTTTGTACAGGCGGTAATTCCGTGTTCCGACTTCATTTTATTATAACCAGCCCCAGGTAAAAAGACAAGTTAAAAGGCGGGATACTTACCGCATCCCGCCTTCCTTCGTCTCCGTTTGATAATCACATACAGATAATATATCTCCACTTTTTATAATCCCTGTATGATGGCTGTTAAAATCGAATCATACTTGTCCTCCGGCGTATCTGTCCTGCTGGTCATGACCACCGGTACTGTGGTGCCGTTCAATGTGCCGGAAGAAACCATATGGGCAAAATAGGTCAGCGACTTGGTAAATATATTGCCTGCACATAAATCAGGCATCAAAAGGATATCCGGCTGTCCCGCCACCTGGCTGGTGATTCCCTTATGCCTGGCTGCATCCGCGCTAAGAGCATTGTCCAGTGCCAGCGGACCGTCCACAATACAGTTTTTAATCTGTCCCCTCTGAGCAGCCATACTCAGCATGGCCGCATCCACAGTAGACTGCATCTTGGGATTTACCACCTCCACCGGTGTGATAACAGCCACCTTTGGACACTGAATTCCCAGTTTTCCGGCCAGCTTCACTGCATTGTTAATGATTTTCACCTTTTCGCTGTAATCCGGCGTCACATTGACCGCACAGTCTGTGGCAATCATCAGGCGGCCCTGGTACTCCATAACTGTGGCCTGGCTTAACTGGCTTCCATCCGGCACGAAACCATAGGCCTCCTTATCCAGAATGGCCCGCATGAAGCTAGCGGTCTGCATAAGACCCTTCATAGGAATATCCGCTTCTTTATCCTTCACCATCCTGCAGGCCATCCTGGCCGCTTCCCTCTCATCCCGGCAGGGAATAATAGGGTAACCTTCTGCCGCTTCTCCCATTCCGGCCAGCAGCTCCCTGATTTTGTCCTCTTTGCCAATGAGAATAGGCTCTATAACGCCCCGCTTCCTGGCTGTGACAACAGCTTCCAATACATCTTCGTCATGGGCATTGGCCAGCACCAGGCGTTTTTTAATGTTTTGGCTCTTAATATAATCTTCCATTTCCTGAAAATTATGAAACATACTGTACTTCCTCCCGGTCATCAACCCTATTATTCATTCAGTTCCTTTATATCCTCTTCCCCACGCAGTGCTGCCAGTGTGTTAAGTCCCAACGACTGCATTTCATATTCCCCGGGATAAACTGCAATGGGAGCGATGAAGGAAACCCTGCGGGAAACGCTGTCCACAATCCTTTTTGAGTGGGCAATCCCGCCGGTAAATACGATGGCGTCCACCTCACCCATAAGCACGGTGGCTGCCGCCCCGACTTCCTTGGCAATCTGGTAGCACATGGCGTCCAGCGCCTCACCGCAGGCCTGGTCCCCGGCTGCCGCCCTCTCCTCAACGGTCTTTACGTCATTTTCGCCTACATATGCCATAAGGCCCGCGTTTCCGTTGATAAGCCTGCGGATTTCAGGATATGTATATGTTCCAGAATAACACATTTTAATCAAATCTCCAATGGGTACCGAACAGCACCTGTTGGTGGAAAAGGGTCCGTCCCCATCTATAGCATTGTTGGCATCCACCAGCCTTCCTTTTTTATGGGCGGCAATGCTGATGCCTCCTCCCATATGGATCACCACCAGATTCAGATCCCTATAATCCTTTCCCGAATCCTTAGCATACTGCCTGCCCGCTGCTCTGTGGTTCAATACATGGAAACTGCTGCGACGCTTAATCTGGGGCAGTCCGCTGTAGCGGGCCAGAGCCTCAAACTCATCCGTAGTAGGCGGATCCACGGTAAATGCCTGGGGACCCTGCGCTGAAAACTCATAGGCCAGCTTAAGGCCCAGGTCCGTGGCATGATTGCCATACTTTTCACTGGCCGACTGCTCCAGCATCTTTCTCGTAATGCGGTAAACACCTCCCACAATGGGCTCTGTGTGTCCTCCTCTGGTGACCACCGCGTCAAGGCCGGATATGAGGATTCCCTTTTCTTTCAGATAAGCTTCGATGGCCTGTTTCCTGAATTCAAACTGTTCCCATATAGTTGAAAATCCTTCCAGTGCCCTGGCAGTATGGACGATGTTGTCCTTGAACAAGCAGTTCTCATTTTCGTAATAGGCAATCTTAGTGGACGTGGAACCAAGATTAATTACCGCAATCTTATATATCCTCATATGCATACCTCTCTCCTGTTCTTACTAAATGATATGAAGCCCGATTGCACCGTACATAAAGGCTACCATAATGGGAATCCAAAGCACCGCTATGACAAATCCCACCTTTGTCATCTGGCCCAGCCTCCAATAGCCGTAGTCGTAGGTGGCCATGGGAATGGGGTCCAGGGGCAGAAGGAAGATACATTTGGATGTATAACCCAGTATCAATACCAGATACATGGGATTGATTCCTGCCTTGTCTGCAAGGATAACAATGAGTGGCACGCACACTGCCAGCACCGCGTTGCCTACCGGTACCAGGAAATGTATAAACAAGCCGAAAGCAGTCACTACCAGCATAATGGACAGCATGGAACTTCCCACCAGACCGCCCAGGAACTGGTTGCTGATCCATTCAGCGCTGCCCTGCTGGCTCAAAATCATAGCAAGGGCATTGGATGCGCCTACAATCAAAAGTCCGGCCCATCCGGTGGCATCCACGGCCTTTTTCCAGTCTATTAAATCCACCTTAGGCAGGAAGAACACCGCAGAACAGGTAAGTGATATCAGGGTTAAATCCAGCTTTGTCCAGGTCTGGGTAAGCCATAGAAGCAAAGTGATACCGAATATGACAGAGAACTTCTTCTCATCGCCGGTCAGGCTTCCCAGCTCCTTTCGTTTCTCTTTTACATTATCCAGTCCCTGCACCTCCTCGATTTCTGGTTTCACCATCACAGTAAGGATGAACCAAGCGAGCAGGGTCAGCGCCACGGCCAGAGGAGCGCCTATCAGTGTCCATTGCAGGAAAGTCACATCCTGGCCCGCTATGTTCTTAAGCAGGTTAATGCACAGCACATTGATTCCGCTGCCCACAGGTGTGGCAAATCCTCCCAGACAGGCTGCAATGGGAATACCCATCATCATGCTTCGGCCAAATTTGGACTTGCCGGGCAGGCAGCCATTCTCCTTTAACAGGGTATAACCGATTCCGCTGAGAATAATGGTGGTGGGGATATCCGCCAGCACCGTGGATATGGCGGCAGAGCATATCATGAAGCTCAGCAGCACCATCTTACTCTTCTTTCCCAGCATGGGAGTGATGTATAAGGATATCCTGTATCCCAGCCCGCAGTCAATGAATGCCCTGGCAATGATTCCGGAGGACAGCATAAAGAAGATGGTGGTTATTCCAAAATTCTGCATCACCACGTTTGTGGTCTGTATGCCGGCCAGGCCAGGTATAAACAGCAGCAAACAGGATGCGATACCGATGGGTATGAATTCAGTGACCCAGGTAATGATGGCACACACCATCAGGACAATGGCTCTCCACCCCTCCACACTCAATCCCTCCGGAGGAGTCACCCTGCTGCAGACCACATAGAGTAAAATCGTAATTATCATCCAAACATATTTTCTAACCCCGTTTTTTTGTTCCATAATTACCCCCTTACGGCGCCCCGCGGATAGGCGCCCTCTCTTATTCTGCTCCCAGCTGCTTCTTATAGTTTTCTGTTATATATTTCTGAAATGACTTTACCTCTTCCTCCGTGATTCCCTTAAAACGCTTCTGGAGCTTCAGGTATTCTCCCAGAGGCTTTAACTCCTTGGGCTTCACTGTCACCCGGACCTTGCCCTCTTCGCATTCATAGAGCACCCAAGCCCCGGTCTGGACAGCCAGCCTGGCCACTTCCACGCTCTTAGCCGGCTCATATCCCCAGCCGGTTGGACACGGGCAGAATATATGGAGCAGACGCGGCCCCCTGATATCCTTTGCCTTCTGCACCTTTTTGCGCAGGTCCGGTATATTGGCTATGCTGGCAGACGCACAGTAAGGAATGCCGTGGGCTATGGCGATTCCCAGCAAATCCTTCTTACACACGCTCTTTCCTCCGGGTGTGGTGGTGGTCCAGGCCCCCACCGGAGTGGCGGAGCTTCCCTGAATGCCTGTATTCATATAAGCCTCGTTGTCGTAACAGATATAGAGCACATCCTCCCCCCGCTCCATCATACCGGACAGGGACTGGAGCCCGATGTCCAGGGTCGCTCCGTCGCCCGCAAATGCCACCACATGGGTATGGTCATTTCCCTGGACCGCATATCCGGCCCGTATGCCGGTGGCAATGGCAGCCGAGTTCTCCAGATTTCCCTGGAAAGCAGAAACCTTGATTCCTGTCTCACAGCCAAATCCGCAGAACAGGGCGGAACATCCCGGCGGTATGACCAGGGTGGTATCCTGTCCCAGCACATCCAGTACATTGCGGATGATCAGTTCCATCCCGCAGCCCGCGCAGGCGCTTACTCCATGGGCCACATATCCTTTTGATTCTGTCCTTATATCTATCATGCTTTACGCACCTCCCTGATTCCCATTGCATGCTCTGTATCACAGTCAATCCAGACGGGTTCCTCTGACAGTTCTCCTGCCAGTATGTCCTCGTACACCCTGGTTATGGTATCCAGGCTGATATCCCTGCCTGCCAGGCCCCCAATATAATTCTTGACAAGGCAGTCTCCGGGTAAAGCCGACTTTGTCTCTGTCCAAAGCGGCGTACCCTGTCCTCCAAACCCGGTGGTGCGGTCCAGGACAGCCACCTTCTTAATGTCTCCTATGACGCTTCTTAACTTCCTGTATGGGAATGGCCGGAAGGATACCACCTTCACCACCCCCACCTTCCTGCCCTGGGCCCGCAGCTTATCGGATATATATTTTGCCGTTCCGGCCATGGAGCCCATGCATACGATAACGGCTTCTGCGTCTTCCATGTTGTAGCCTTCTACCATGGATTTCCTGCGCCCGAACTTCCTTTCAAATTCCTCAAACACCTCTTCCATGACAGCCTCTGCATTCACAAAACCCCTGGCCTGCTGGTACTTCATCTCCGTGATCTCATTGGAACCTGTCAGATTGTCGATAACCAGAGGATCTTCAGGGTCCAGATACATGTTCTTTCTGCAGTATTCACCCACAAACGCGTCGACTTCCTCCTGCTCCGGCACCACCAGCTTCTGCATGGAGTGCGAAAGAAAGAATCCGTCCAGACAGACCATGGCCGGCGTCAGCACCCGTTGGTCCTCAGCAATACGGTAGGCCATAATCATAGTATCGTATATGTCCTGAACATTCTCGCAGTACAGCTGAATCCATCCGCTGTCCCTCTCAGCCATGGAATCCTGGTGGTCGCACCAAAGACTCCAGGGTGAAGCCAAAGAACGGTTTACCACAGGCATAACGATGGGTACCCGGCAGCCGGAAACCACATTCAGCACCTCATGCATCAGGGCCAGGCCCACAGAGGCTGTGGCTGTAGCACACCGGATTCCCGTAAGCTGAGCGCCCAGTGCGCAGCTCATGGCCGTATGCTCCGATTCCACCCGTATGTATTTTGCATCCAGTTCCCCGCTGTCGCACAGTTCCGACAGTTTTTCCGCAATGGTGCTCTGAGGGGTTATGGGATAAGCGGAAACCACCTTAACCTTCGCCATCCTGATGGCTTCCACCGCTGCCCCGTTTCCATCCAACATCTTGTAATGAGCCATTATTCCACACTCCTCTCATCTATCATCGCAATGCAGTGCCTGGGACATTCATTGGCGCAGATTCCGCACCCCTTGCAGTAATCCCACATGATTTCAATGCATTCCTGTTTCTCTTTGTTCACTGTAATTACATTGGCCGGGCAGTACATGGCGCAGGTGCCGCATTTAATGCAGGCATCGTAGTCCACCTCTGGCCGTTCCAGCCTCCAGCTTCCCGTATTGCCGGAGTCAAATATGTAGGCGCACGGCCCCTGTACGTTACATCTGTCTTGTCTGGTTGTAGCTGTCTCTTGCTGCTTTTGCATTTTTCGCACCTGCCTTCTCTCCAAAAAATTCAATCAACGCCTTCTCAACAGATTCAATGGATACCACACCGGTCTTGGCCAGCGCTCCCAGGGTGGAACCATTGGGAATCCCCTTCCCTATATTGTCCAATGCCACCTGGGTCGCATTGACATAATAAACAGTCCTGAACGGAAATGCCTCCTGATACTTCCTTGCCACAGCCTCGCTGGACGCGTTGAGAACCAGTATGGTTTCATTTGTAATGCCCTTGGACACATCCACATGCTTCTGTATGATTGTCTCATCCATCACCACCACAATATCAGGCGTGTATACAAAGCAGTTCACCAATACAGGCTTATCGTCCATAACCACATCGGTGAACACCGGAGCCCCCCTCCGCTCATGACCATACGCCGGAACCGTGATTGCATACTTGTCTTCATGCAGTGACACTGCTGAAGACAAGACCTTGCCTGCAGTAACAACACCTTGGCCTCCCAGTCCATAGAATTTTAATCTTTTCATTATGATTCCTCCTTTCATTTTCTCTATATGAAATATAATTTCTTTATATGAACTATATAGATTATAGGTCGATTTGCTTTATTTGTATATTCTGTTATATTATTTTTTTCATTGTTTTTAACAAATTTTCACCTTATTTCCCTGACACCCCCTCAAATTTTTGTGAATTATGTTTTAATATATGAATTATTATTTCTATATATGAAACATATCTTTTTTTCATAATATATGATAGAATAAAAAATACAAATCCAAAGGAGGGAGAGTATATGTCCGAACAAACCTCAGATGAAAAATACCTTTTGCAATCCGTAAATAATGCACTGGCAATCATAGATGTGCTTTGTGAACACGACAATTTAGGACTGGCTGAGCTGGCCAGTTACATGAATCTGGGAAAAAGTACGGTCTTCCGCCTGCTGTATACACTGCAGCGTAAGGGCTATGTATCCAAGGACCGGAATTCAAAGTATCATTTAAGCTTCAAATTTGCCCGCATCGGAACCATTGTCACCAAACGTTCTGAACTGATTGAGCTGATACATCCTTTCCTGATGGAACTGTCTGCTCTTTCCGGCGAGACAGCCCATTTGGTCACCTGGCATTCTGACACAGAAATTATCTTTGTAGACAAGGTAATCGGAACTGCCACCATAAGCATGCAGTCCATGGTAGGATTTACCCGTACAGCCCATATGACAGCCACAGGCAAAGCCTTGCTGGCTTATTCCTCACCAGAGGTTGTGGGCACTTACATGGAACAGGCGCCGTTTATCATGCAGACGCCCAAATCCATTCCTTCCCGTTCAGAGCTGGAACGACTCATACCCCAAATTCGCGCCCAGGGGTATGCTTGCGATGATGAGGAATCCGAGACAGGGCTCACCTGCTATGCCGCCCCTGTTGTCAGCATGGGGCAGGCCATTGCAGCTATCAGTATTTCAGGCCCGTCCACCCGCATGGAGCTGAACCATGACCGCTACGTTGCTCTGGTAAAGGATGCCGCCCTGAAGATTGGAAAAAAATTAGGTTATTAACAGTTTTCAGGCAAAAAACGCCCCCGGAACAGACAGGGAATCCATTTCCCTTCCCATTCCGGGGGTGTTTTATCATATATTTCATTTTAAATTTTATTCCATTTCATCCTTACGAACTGGCAAAAAACCTGTCACAGGGAATGTTCCTCCTCCAAACAGAATATACATAACCATATCTTCTGCCAACTTCGTATAAAGGAGGTTTTTGCCCATGTGCACAGCTATGGTCACACAGACGTCCCAGGGGGACATTTATTTTGGCCGGACCATGGATTTTTCGTATCCCCTTGAGCCTGAACTGTATGTGGTTCCCAAAGGCTATCAATGGAATAATATCATGAACACCCACCAGGTCCGCAACCGTTACCGTTTCATGGGAATCGGACAGGACATATCCCCGGTGGTCTTTGCAGACGGGGTCAATGAGATGGGCTTCGGAGCCGCTGTCCTCTATTTTCCCGGCTATGCCCAGTATGATTCCCCGGACCCTGAGGATTCGTCCAGGCCTGCGGTCACAGCTCTGGAACTCACCGGATTTCTCTTAGGATTAAGCGCGTCCGTGGAGGAAGCAGCATCCATTCTCCGCACCATCCGAATCGTTGGCGCCGAAGACTCCATAACCGGAACCGTTGCCCCGCTCCACTGGCTTGTGGCGGACCGGACCGGCAAATCCATGGTTATTGAAAAGACAGCAGACGGCCTGCATCTCATGGATAACCCTGTAGGTGTTCTCTCCAACAGCCCTGACTTCCAGTGGCACCTGACCAATCTGCGCAATTACATGAATCTCTCCTCCACACAAGAGCAGCCACAGACCTGGGGCAGCCTGGAGCTGACCCCCTTCGGACAGGGCGGCGGCAGCTTTGGCCTGCCCGGTGATTATACTCCGCCTTCCCGATTTGTCAGAACCGCATTCCTAAAGACCCACACACCCATTCCGGCAGGCAGGGAGGAAGCAGCCACGACCTGTTTCCATATAATGGAAAGTGTCAGTATCCCAAAAGGCCCGGTCATCACAGGTCGGAATACACCGGATTATACCCAGTACACGGCCTTCATCAATCTTTCCTCCAGAGAATACTTCTTCAAAACATACGGCAGCAGCTGCATCACCTCTGCCTCTCTGCCCGGCAATCCGGATACACAGACCGGCATAAAATCGCTGGCAGCCCTCAATCAGCCGGCCGGCTTTTGCCAGCTACCCGCGTCTCAGGACGCGTTCTAATACCTGGTAAAGATATTCCACATCCACAGGCTTGGTCACAAAGCCGTCCATCCCCGCCTCAGCTGCCGCGTCTGCATCCTCCTTAAAAGAGTTAGCCGTCATAGCAATGATGGGGATGGAAACAGCATCCTGCCTCGGTATTCTGCGGATGGCGCGGCAGGCTTCCAGGCCGTTCATCTCAGGCATCTGGAGATCCATAAGAATGGCATGATACGTTCCGGGACTGCTCTCCATAAACAGTTCCACAGCCCGTTTTCCATTCTCCGCCCTGCACACGCTGGCCCCCTTCATCTTCAGAAGCTCAATGGCAATCTCTGCATTCAGGTCATTATCCTCGGCCAGCAGGATGTTCCTATGTTCCAGGCTGATGCCTTCCGCCCCTCCTGCCTTCTTTTTCTCCTGTTCTGTCTTCATCTCTTCTTCCACATTCGGGTCCGCCAGGGAAAATACCGCTGAAAAATAGAATTCGCTTCCCTTTCCCAGCTCACTCTTAAGTTTCAGTTCTCCCCCCATCAGCCTCACAATGGTCCTGCTGATAGTAAGCCCCAGTCCTGTTCCCTGGCTTTTGGAATAATTGGGTCCCACCTGTTCAAAGGCTCCGAATACGCGTTTCTGATTCTCCTCCGATATTCCCACACCGTTATCAATCACCTGAAACTTGTAGATCACCTGCTGATTCGCGCTTCCGGTGCGGGTCACCCGCATGATGATGCGGCCGCCTGCCGGTGTGAATTTAAAGGCATTGGAAACAAGATTGGTCAGTACCTGCTGGAGACGGATAACATCCCCCATAAGCGTATGGCTTTCCACATCCTTTTCAACGGTAAACTCCAGTCCGCGGCGCGTGGCCTCTGCGGTCAGCATGTCCTCAAGTTCTTCCACAGCCCGGTTCATGGAAAATGCCTCACTTGACACCGTCATTTTCCCGCTCTCAATGCGGCTCATATCCAGAATATCGCTGATTAGCCGCAGCAGATACTGGGATGAGGACCGGATTTTCCCCAGGTTTTCCCTTACCTGTTCCGGTACATCCTCCATCATGGATGTTAAATCGCTGAGTCCCACAATGGCATTCATGGGCGTACGTATCTCATGGCTCATCCTGGACAGGAATTCACCCTTGGCGCGGTTAGCTGCCTCAGCCCGCTCCAGGCTGCTCTGCATCCTGGCTGCCCGGATCCTGGATCGGGCAGCTGCCATTACCAGAATCATCACTGCCAGGAAAATACATGCCGTCACCGTTACAAACATCACCGGATTGGCATACATCAGTTCCACCACAGAAGCAGATCGGGACCCTATGGTTATCATATTCTGGTTAGTCAGAGCCGTCTTCTGCTCACTGCTCAGGCTGTTGACCGACTTATTCAGTATAGGAAACAGTTCACCGTCAACCGGTCTGGCAACAGCAAAACAGATATCATTTCTGTCATTAACCAGGGTATTGGGAACCACATTGGGATAGTGGTGGGCCTGCATATCGTGCTCGATTTTGGTAGAGATTCCGTAAAAAAAGTCCACATCCCCATTGTTCACCGCCCGCAATGCTGCCCTGACATCAGGAAAGTATCTAACCTCATCCGCCTTTATCCCCTTTGGCATGCGCCGTCCTTCAATGACCGCTCCCACCAGACCATCCGAGGGATAGCTGACCCCCTTATTCCTGACGATAATGTCGCTCATGGATGCATATGCCTTTGAAGGAGCCAGCCCCATGTCTGCCCCATCCTCCTCGGATCCCAGAAAAGCTCCTAATATATCTGCCTTGCCCTGAATGACCAGATTCAGCGCTTCCCGATAGGTGTCCGTATACTCGTAGGTGAATTCCAGCCCTGAAAATTCAGTGACCTTCTCCAGTACATCCGGTATCAGGCCGTTGTGCATGTCTGTATCTTCCTCCTGGCTGAACAGCGGATGCCATTCCTTTACAACCGCAACTGATACCTTTTGTTTTTCACGGATATAGGCCTTCTCCTCATCATTCAGATAGATGCTCTCAATCCCGCTGTCCGGAAAATTTGCATTATACCGTTCCTCTGCAAAATTCGGATTAGAGTCCACAATCTTGCCCAGAGCCATGTTCATGCCGTCCAGAATCTCCTGATTATCCGGAGTGGTCACAATATAATATGGCTGGGAATCAAATTCCGCAACTACCCGGAATCTCTCCATGGCATCTGTGTTATTCCCCAAAAGCATATCCACTTCTCTGTCTTCCAGACACTGATAAAGGTTCCCATCCACCATCTGGTCTTTGGTAAAGTACCTGATGGTACAGTCAATCCCATTGAGGTCCAGAAATGCCTGGAGCCTGCGTATGTTTTCCGCAGCCCGTTCATATACGCCAATTGTTTTTCCTCTCATACTTTTCCAGTCATACGTATTAATGCTTTTATCATCACGGCGGGCCAGCAGCACGGATTTATTGTAACCTGTATTGTAATCCGGATAGGCAAAATACTGTTCAAATTCCGGCTGGTAATAGGTTCCGCCCATCAGATCATACTGCCCGTCCAGAAATTCCGGAATCATGTCCTCTGCAGCCGTATCAATATACTCATACTGCCAGCCCGTATATTTTGCTATCTCATTGAGATAGTCCACCACAATACCGTGTCTGGTCCCATTCTCATCTGTCTCCGACATCCCCTCCAGCTCAGGGTAGGCCACCCGCAGTATCCTGCCTGGTCCCTGCGCCTTATCCTGGTCCCCCGCACCTGCCTGCGCATGGCTGCATGACAGCACAGACAACAAGCACCCAAAGACCAGGATACACGCCATTCCTGCTATCTTTTTTCCTGCTTGCAATGCTTTTTTCATATCAGAGCTCCTTCTTTTGTCCCATTTCTGCTGTATGGTCTGCTGTTATTTATTTTATCACGTATTTAGATGACTTGCCATCCCAAAAATGGCAGCCCCGCAGATTAAACAGACATGGCGGGGTACCACGATATAAAGACAAGGCCCCGGGCGCCTCCTGATCACATCCGGCCGCCAAAAAGGGCCCTGGTTTTCCAGGACCCGTGGTGATAACTTATCTGCACTGCAAAACATCCAGCACCTCACAGGAACAATCCGGGTGCGGTCAATATCCGCTTCTACCTCAGTCCAGCCTGTCTCAGCATCCAGGCAATCCTGGCACTTTCCTCCAGCTCTTCCAGACAGAAGAAGGCATCCATCAGACTTTTTCCCGGCACCACTGCCCCATGCTGTTTCAGCAGATAGCCGTCGCTGTCCATTACACGCTGTTCAAAGGCGTCAAACAGGGCCTGGGAGCCCGGTTTCTCATAGGGAACCAGGCCCACCTTACCCAGCTTCATCTTCAAATACGGGGTATGATCCGGAATTACGTCTGTTTCGTCCTCAGCAGGCACAAAACTCCACAGTACCCCATAGGTGCCATGGGTATGGATGACCGCGCCTGTTCCCGGTTTCTTCTGGTATACCTTCAGGTGCAGGGGCCATTCCTTGCTGGGCTTGTTGCCGCTCAGACATGCGCCGTTCATATCCATGACTGCAAATTCATCCGCCTTCAGGGTGCCAAAACAGCTTCCGCTCTGGCTGATGTACATAGTTCCATTATGGAAAAAGCTCATATTGGCCGATGAACCAGATGTCTTGCCGCGCTCAAACAGGCTCCTTCCAATCCAGACCGCATCCTCTAATTTCTGCACTAACTCCCTATCCATCATTTTCCATCCTCCGTCTGCGTCATCTCCAATACTCTCACAAAAAAATCTTCCTGTCCAAAATTCCCGGACTTTAATACCAGGCGAAGTGCCTCATTCTCCATGGGAACCATTACCGGCACTCCGGGCGCAACGCTGGCGCCAATCTTGTAGGAAGAGAATCCCAGCCGTTTTGTTACCGCGCCGGAGGTTTCCCCTCCTGCCACCACCACCCTCCTGATTCCATGGGCTACTGCCCGTTCAGCCAGCTCTGCGGCTGCCTGTTCCAGCATCTCAGCCACACGCTCCTGTCCGTATTGCTGCACTTCTTTCACATTATGGGCTGTATCGGAGCTGTAAATAAGCACTGGTGTTCCCCAGTTCTCTCTCACAAACCTCCATGCGTCCTCCAGGGACTCCCTGCCTTCAAGCATGGCCATAGGATCCATCTTATAGCTGAGTCCTCCGTGGGTTTGGAAATAGTCAATCTGGCCCAGGGTAGCCCTGGAACAGCTTCCCGCAATCAGGACAGCGGCTCCTTCTGCCCGGATATCAAGCTCCGGCAGTATATCCTGACTGCTGCTCAAATGCTTTGCCAGCGGCTCCAGAATCCCGCTCCCTCCTGTCAGCAGGGCCAAATCCCCGAACAGCTCCACAATCCGCTCCCCATCCTCCATATCCTGATAATCCGGTATCACATAGAAAGGCTCCTGTCCGCCAGCCCGGTCCGCCAGCATGGCACGGATCTCATCTGCCGGCCTGTCCATCTGATCCTTCCATAGCTCCACGCAGGAATACTTGCTCTGGGGCTTCATCAGATTCGCGATTCTGGCGTCCCACATGGGGGTCAGGGGATGGTTCTTCATGGGGCTCTCATGCAGAGGCACACCGCCCACATACAATTCCCCCTTCATCACCACCCGTCCGTTGACAGGAAGCGCCGGGCACAGGACCGTATAGGACACTCCGAGAAATTCCATGGCCGCATCGGCAGCAGGGCCAATATTCCCCTTCGGAGTGGAGTCAAAGGTGGAACAGTATTTCAGATAAAACCGCTCAACCCCCTGCTCCTTTAACCACCCCAGAGACCGCAGGGTATCCGCCACTGCCTCCCCGGTATCCTGGGTCCTGGATTTAAGCGCTATCACAATGGCCTGTACTCCCTCCCCAACCCTGCTTCCTTTTGCCGGAATCCCGTTAAAGAGCTGGACCGACATGCCTCCCTTTACCAAAAATGAAGCTGCGTCGCTGGCGCCTGTAAAATCATCGGCTACACATCCGAATATTGGCATAGTTTACCTCCTGTTATCATGAAATGATATATTATACAATATATATCAGCAAATTTCATGCCAATTTGAATCACAGCCTTCCCGCTTTATTCTCCGGTCATATATGTTGCATAACCGTTGACCAAACTGTTGCATTATTGTAGAATCGAAACAGCAACAACTGTATAACCAACCATAGGAGGCACGACATGATCCATATATTATTTATTGTACCATACCCTGAACTTCGGGAAAAGGTTGAGTATGTCTTAGACAATCATCCTGAAAACAAACGAATTTGCGCAGACATACAGGTATTGACAGTTGACCAGATTTCCAAGATCAATGCCGGTAGTTACGATGCTGTCATCGCCCGCGGTTTCAGCGCAAAACAGCTGAAAACCATGCATCCCCAAACTCCCGTTATCGACCTGGCAATTTCCGGTTATGATATCATCCGTACTGTAGCTGAATGCCGTAAAGATTTTAACTCCACCCGGATTGCTATTTGCGGATTTTATGGAAAAATATATGAAGCCTCTGACATATGCAAACTACTAGGATGCCAGGTGGAAATTTATCCGGCCAGCAATCACAAGGACCTGGAAGCCAACATAGGCGAAGCCATCGTCCATGGCTGCGACGCGCTAATCGGAGGGTACTCCGCTGTAGAGCTGGCCGAAAGACATGGAATTCTATCCCGCCTCATACGTACCGGAGAGGATACCATCCTTCAGGCAATCAATGAAGCCATACGTACGGTGGAGCAGATACAGATTGAACGGATTGTTGCTGAGACCTATAAGACCATCATATACGCCTCCAAGGACGGCATTCTGTATATTGATTCCTCCGGAACCATACGGGTGCGCAACCGTGTGGTCAAAGCCATGAACAACAATATCAGCCTGCTGTCAAAGTCTCTTCAGACCACCCTTCCCTATCTTTACAAATCCTTTAGTGAAGTTTTAAAGGGTGGACAGGAAATAAACGGCAGCATTCTTACCATCCCCAAAAGCAACATTACTGTATCCGCCTCCTTTGTTCCTGTGGTGGTCAATAACAACATTTCCGGTGTCGTGATTACCTTATCTGATATTACCCAGATACAGAAGCTAGAGAATCAAATCCGCCGAAGCCTCAGTGAAAAAGGACTCCGGGCAAAATATACCTTTGACGACATTATTCATAAGAGTGCTGTCATCGACGCCACCATTGACACGGCGTGCAGATATGCCGCCTCGGATTCCAATGTCATCATTGTAGGAGAAACCGGAACTGGAAAGGAATTGTTTGCGCAGAGCATCCACAATGCCAGTTCTCGTAAGAATGGTCCTTTCGTCGCCATCAACTGTGCCGCTCTTCCGGAAAATCTGCTGGAAAGCGAGCTTTTTGGCTATGTGGAAGGCGCCTTTACCGGCAGCGTTAAAGGCGGTAAAATGGGACTCTTTGAACAGGCGCACGGAGGAACCCTGTTTCTGGACGAAATCGGGGAAATATCACTTTCCACCCAGACCAAGTTACTGCGTGTCCTCCAGGAACGTGAAGTCAGAAGAATTGGTGATAACAAGGTCATCTCCATCAATGTCCGCATTATTTCCGCCACCAATAAAAGCATCAATCAGCTTGCCGGTAAAGAATTGTTCCGCCGCGATTTGATGTACCGCCTGGATGTACTGAGAATTTTCCTCCCTCCCCTTCGCCAGAGAGAACGGGACGCTGAGCTTCTGTTTCTTCATTTGATGAGGCAGCGGGGACAGGAGAATGGTATTCCTGTTCCTGAAATCAATATTTCAGCCTTATCTGTCCTTAATGATTATCCATTTAGTGGAAATATACGGGAACTACGCAATATTGTAGAGCGCTCTCTGGTAATCTGCTCCGGTAATGCAATCACCAGAGATGATTTGCTAAAGGCATTATATCCCCAGGATTTAGAAGATACATCTCCGCTTCCTTCCTATACCGCGTCTCAAACCTCCAGCGAAGAAAGTTCCATTTTATGGGCACTTAGAGAATGCAGCGGCAACCAGACCAAGGCAGCCAGGCTTCTGGGCATCAACCGTTCTACACTATGGAGAAAAATGCAGAAATATAATATAAAAATATAATTCAATTCATGCAATGGTGTTGCACATTTTGTTGTGATATCGTTGCATTTTTTGCTGTAATGCTGTTGCAATCGCACTCCCCCTCACCCCTGATGTATTTCTCAATATATCGACCTTTTTCTTTTGTCTTTTATGAAGCTTTTATTATTTATAACGATTATTCATATACTTGGCATAATAATTGCTTTAAGTAAATGCATCGGGCAATAGGAACTCGCCTTACTCCGGCCCTGCCGGGGTGGTCAGTCTCCGGGGTAATGGCGCTCTATTCCAAAATCAAGAAGAAGGAGAGGTATATTTTATGAAGATTTGCGCGACAATGAAAAAATTTCCTGGGGGTATGATGGTCATTCCGCTATTAATTGGCTGTTTAGTCAACACATTCATCCCACAGGTACTGGAGATTGGAGGTTTTACAACAGGTCTTTTTAAAACAGGAACCTCTACGCTGGTAGGCCTATTCATCCTGTGCAGCGGTGCAACAATTAACTTCAAACAAGCTGCTCTTCCGCTCTACAAGGGAGCAGTACTGACCATTTTAAAATATGCCATCGGTGTGTTGCTTGGCCTGGGTCTTAACAAGCTGTTCGGACCCATGGGAATTTTAGGTCTTACTCCATTGGCAGTTATCACAGCCGTCACTAACTCCAATGGTGCCATCTATACTGCCCTGGCAAAAGAGTTTGGAGACAATACAGATGTAGGAGCAATTGCTATCTTGTCCCTAAATGACGGTCCATTTCTTACCATGATTGCATTAGGCACCACCGGCCTTGCGGAAATTCCAATTCTGTCTCTGGTAGCAGCCATAGTTCCCCTGATTATCGGTATGATTTTAGGAAACCTGGATGAAGATTTCAAGGTGCTTCTATCCAACGGATTAGCTATGCTGCTCCCCTTTAACGGCTTTGTGCTGGGAGCCAATACAAGCCTGTTTACTATTGCAAAAGCCGGCGCTGGCGGTATTGTCCTTGGACTTATAACAGTTTTATTTACAGGTATACTTACGTATTACCTTTACAGCCTGATTCGAAGGAAACCAGATCCTATGGGAATGGCCATTGGCACCACTGGAGGTAATGCCGTGGCTGTACCTGCATCTGTTGCCATGGCAGATCCTTCCCTGGAACCAGTGGTGGGCGTGGCTACTGCACAGGTAGCCGGTGCTGTTGTTATCACAGCCATTCTGACTCCTATCCTGACTGGATTCTTTGCCAAAAGGGCCGCCAAAAAGCAGCAGAAATAATAATGGACTTACCCGTATATCAAGAAAGTGAGGAATTTTATGGAACGTTATATCATTAAGGCAAATAAAATCATAGCAGGCAATCAGCTGGAAGTTAAGGAAAACAGCGGGCTTCTTATTGAAAATGGTAAAATCCAAAAAATTTACGATAATATCTCTCAAGTTGAAATACCAGAGCAGATAAATGTAATTGATTATGGCGATAAGGTAATAATCCCTGGCATGATTGACTGTCACAACCATCTGGCTTTAGACGCCAGACTTGAAAATCACCTGGTCAAAATGGAGGACTGCGAGGCAGAGCAGACCATACGCGCCATTAAAACGATGAAGGACGACCTGGCAGCCGGCGTAACCACCTCCAGATGTCTGGGAGACAGGTTTTATATTGATGTAACATGTAAAAAGGCTCAGAAAGAAGGAAGGATTGCAGGACCGAAGCTGGTTGTCAGCGGCATCGGCATGCGCAGCAGCCATGGGCATGGATATGTAGGAATACCCCATTGCGGCGCGGAAGATTTCCGCCGGACTTCCAGGGAAAATATTGCCCGCGGTGTCGATTTTCTGAAGGTATTTATGACAAAGGTTATCAATGCAACTCCTTTCATTTATCACTTTTTGACCTTAGAGGAGCTGAAAGTGGTGGTAGAAGAAGCAAAAAGCGTTAATATAACCACAGCTTGCCATTGTTCTGGAGGACAGGGATTAGACGACTGCCTGACTGCAGGCATTGACTGTCTGGAACATGTGTATTATATCACCCAGCCCCAGGTAGAACGTGTTAATAAGGAGGACCGCTGGGTGGTATATACTCCCAGTTACGCCCTGAATGACCAGTTGTTATTTAAATTCTCCCCCCATGACAGGGAGGGAAGCCTTCGTGAAAAGGAAATTATCTGTAAATGTTTATCCGGCGCCATTGAGGGCGGACTTAAGTTTGGCATTGGCACTGATGGTCTGCATCAGGGGTTGGCCCAGGAGGCCTGCTATATCTCTGGTCTGGGTGCTAAAAATCGGGATGTACTGGCTGGAATCACAACCAACGCAGCTCGGATCTGCCGGGTAGACGAAACTACCGGATCTATCATGGAAGGAAAAGCTGCTGATTTGGCAATCCTGGATGGCAATCCATTAGATAATATCGAAGCTTTAAAAAAGGTTACATCTGTAATTCAGGACGGAACCATTATTTTCTGAATCTAAGCAGAGCACTGCTTTGCTGATAAACTTCAGGGCCGGCACCGGGAAATACAATCGTGTATTTAACCGTACCGGCCCTGCCGTCTTTATACTTTAATTCTCCTTATAATCCGGCCAAAAATGTCTCAGTTTACACCTATAAAAAGGATGCTGCTGCAAACCGAAATTCTATTTGCAGCAGCATCTCTTATTCTATGTCACAGCTTCATGCTCAATCCTGTTTTTCAATCAAAGCTTCAATCCCTCATTATATAATTTATAGGGAAGGCTTCCTGACAAATCCACCACATCCTTTGTAATGGGCTGCCCTGCCTTTACATCTTCCAGAAGTGTTGTACCATTTAACAGATAGAACGGAGCCACATTTCCAGCATCCTTGAGTTCCCACAATTCCGGAACCAGTCCCTCAATGGAATGATGATGTCCCTGGACCTTAAGTATGGTTCCCTTAGGCATGTCCTTCTGGGCCACTCCGGCCATAACGGAAACCTGGCGGCATTCAGAGTGAGTACCTAGTCCCAGGATATCTCCTAACAGAATGGATATAGGCGTCTCAAGTCCCATATAATGATAAGGAAGATAGATACACGCATATTTACCATTACGGCTTACCACATGCCCTTTACTTGTAAGCAGTTCCCATACGGTCTCATTCTCGCATTTGATGATGATGAACTCACCCCCTGCAAAACTGGCCTCATCCGGCGCACGCAGATTGCAGAATACATCTACAACACCGGTCTTCTTAAGTATGCCGCCATCTTCCTCCAGAATAAAGATATCTGCCAGTTCGCTGATTTTTGCAATAGGATAATTCAGACGTCTGTCAGACGGCACCAGTCCAGTTACATTGGATACAAGGTTCATTTCGCAAAGATCGGCGGAAATAACCGCCATATATTTTTCTAACAGCTTACGGCGCCCCTCCAATGTCTCGCGGCCTTCATAATGCCAGACTTCCTTCAGTCCCGGAATATTCTCATGTGGTTTTTCAGGGCCTTCCATATAGGTGAATTCGTCAGTATCCGGATCCCATACAAAGTCATACTCGCTGGCTTTACCGGCTGCTATGATCTCTAATCCCAATACTTTTCCCCAAGAGTAAAGGTCCAAAAGATTTCTTGGCTGATCTCCGTTAACCAGAGAGTATACGGTACCGTGTTTTTCAGCAATATGATTCAACATAGGACCACACACACTGTCAGTCTCCTTTGAAACCATATATACATTGATTCCCTTCTTTAATGCATCCGCTGATACCTCTGAACTCACAGCCGTGTTTCCCGTGCACTCAACCAATGCCGTAATATCACTTTCCAGTACCAGCCGATAGTCGTTTACAATGAGAACCGCATGGCTGGGAGCACTCTTGACCTGCTCTTTATCCCCGCATATAATAATATCCTCTTTCTTGTATCCAAGACCCGTGAGCACCTCTACACATTCGTCTGTATGCCGCGAAGAAATCAGCCTCAGTTCCATTAACTCAACCTTTGGAATTTGTGCTAACAGCGTATAGCCATATCCGCGGGTTGCACCTATAATTCCTACTTTTGACTTTTTTCCGCCGCTGTTCTTAAATAAACTTGTGTAATCCATATCGCGCATTTCCTTTCTGTTTTATATTTTTCTTCTCACCCATCCTGTAACAGCCATCCCGGTCCCATTCTATGTAAATAATAAGTTCAGTCCATGATGCTACAGATAATGTTATGGGTATATTTACTACTACCAAACTATAATAGCAAATATCATGCCAAAAATTAATTAAGGAAAAAGTGACACCATTTTTGCCAAAAAGCCAAGAATATTAGGGTACTGTCCAAAAAAATGGAATATGAAAATAGAATGATCCAATTATACCTCGTAACATGTATGCAACAAAGGCAGTCAACAATGCAACAATGTTGCAACTGATGCCAAATGACCTTTGTCTCAGCCGTCTTTTATGAAACCAGGCTACAGGGCGTTTTTCGATATTATAATAACAGAAAGACAGGAGATTTTTCACACCTCCTGCCTTCTTCATATCTTTCCTTACACCTGTCTATTGATTCCGATTCACTCCCCCATAACCGGCAATCTTATTCCTGCCATGCTGTTTGGCACAATACAGCGCCTTGTCGGCACAATCCAGAAGCCGGATATAATCTTCTGCTCTCACATCCGACTGGCAGGCGTAACCGACGCTGATTGTAATACGCTTAAAGGATGAGCTCTCATGGGGAAGTCCTAATTCATATATGGTCCTCACGATTTCCCCTGCTATGTTCTCTAATTCCTGGCTGCTGCGCTCCGTATCCACAGCCACAAACTCCTCTCCTCCATAGCGGGCAAAGAATATTCCGCGTTCCCTTCCCAGCTTTCCCAGCGCCTTCCCGATACGCTCCAGACAATAATCTCCTGCAATATGTCCCTTTGTATCATTGTAAGCCTTGAAGTGGTCAATATCCATCATCAGGAAGCTGAACGGCCCCTCTCTGCGGATTTCAAAAGCCGCCTTTGCGTATATGTCAAATCTTCTCCTGTTAGGGAGGGTGGTCAGTATATCCGTATCCCTCTGGACGATGAGAAGATTTTCATTCCTGATGAAACCGACCCTCAGCTTTACAATCCAGAACGAGACAGCAGATGCAACTCCGTAAAATACCCAGCAATTGTAAATATCCGCCAGGGCCAGTGAGACAGGCTTGGCCTTAAAGCTGCATATACAGAATATTATACCGGCTAGAAAATTAAACAAATCCAGCTTCCATGGCCTTGTTATGAAAAGAATGGACATCACAATCATAAACGAGTAAAAACTGATGGCCGGCATATCCAGACTATAGGATACCCCGGAAATAATACAGAAAATATAAATTTTCATCATACAAAGGAAGGCGGCAGCCTCTATGCCCCTGCTGCTCTTAAACAGCATCCACCGGTCTGCTGCCATCTCCAGCAGCGTAAACACAGCCGTCCCAACATAAACCGGCTGCATGGGAGCCACATATCCGGTAAAGAAACCCGAAACAAACACAAATACCAGAAGCGACAGCACCAGCGCATTAAAAAAGGTCAATATCCCAGTATTATACCGCTCGATCTCTGATCTGTATGTATCAAAGTACTCTTTATTATATCCTTCCAGAAACCATTCCCTTATAAGACGAATCCCGTTCATACCCATCCCCCGCCCCGCAGCATTTCATTTGTCTATCCCAATCAAAGCCCTCCCAGATGTCCCGCCAAGTCGTATATCATCTATTATACACCCATTGTATGGTTTGGTGTAAATAAACTGCCCTATTTACAGCTTTTTACCGGCCCGGTTTTCCTATATGCTGCCGGATTCCGACATATCTCCCATGCTCTGCGGGAAAGTGTTTTTCACCGCAGGACCGCCCGGCAGGGTATATCTCTTCCGGTCATCCTTGATTCGGTTCTGCATCAATGGTTCTACTTCTTCTTAATCCCATTTGCCTCAAATGCAATCTGCAGATTGGAGCGCATCATGCGGTCCCCTTCATATCGCTTCCACATCCACTCATATGTGTCTGTCAGCTCCGCACAGGGAGTCCGGGACATTGCCTGCAGTGCGGCGTGGGCCAGCCAGTAATCCTCCCCCTGCATCAGTTTTGCAAAAAATTCCGCAAAATCCAGTTTATCCGGGCATTTTCCCATCACATAAACAGCTGTACGCCTGTCCTCGCTGCTGTTTTCCATATTTTCTGCAAATCCCTTCAAATCCGCAGCCTTCCTGTTGCTGCAGTCTCCCAGAAAAAATAAGATACGGGCCTTGTCCTTTATATCAGGGCGGTACAGCAGACCCAGCATTTTCCCGTAAAACCGGTCCTTATACTGGTCCGGCATTCTCCTGGCGCAGGCCACGGCTCCCTGGGGATGGTTTCCAACGATAGTTTCTTCAAATATCTTCAGCCCTTTCATTGGCGCCAGTTTAAAAAGCAGCTCTCCCTTTGCCCCATCTGTCTCGGGTCTGTCCCGCTGTAACAGAAGCTCAATTGTTTCAGGCTCCGCCTCTGTAAACTTATGGAATCCTGCCAGAATCCTAAGCTTGTCCTCTGTCAGAACAGCTCCTTCATACTCCTTCCTGAGTTCCTGCTGGGATTTAAGGCTGATATAACCATAGGATGTAAGGTTATGCCCGGCCAGAATTTCCAGGAAATACTGCTCAAACCACTCCAAAAATGTGAGACCCGTTAAAAAGGGACCGTATTCCGGCTCCATATTCCAGTCTATATATACAATTTTTCCTCTCTCGCTCCCCTTCCACATCAGCAGATTATCGTAGGTGCACCCCTGGGTGCCTATGACCAGCAGGCCAGAGCAAACCTGCTTCATCCGGACATCATATTCATTATCATCATTTATATCCTCCATCTCTTCCATGGCCCGCGCCCAGTTAACAGGACTCATATTCCGGTCAATGAATGAGGGCAGGGCTTCCTTATCCCTGTCATCATAGAACCCCAGATATTCGTTATACCGGTCCAGATTTTCCAGGGAGTAAAGGCCATAATACGGTCCTGCGCCGCCATTTCCCACCTTGGTGAGAAAAAATACATATTCATCCGGAAGAGTCAGGTGCCAGTGCGCCTCAAACCTCCTGACCTCCTCCTGTGTCACGGTGGGATTCAGTTTGTATCCATGTTTGGACGAACCGAAAATTTCACGCGTTCCATCCTTTTTTCCTGCCCGCTTAACTAAATCCTTTAGGTACGCGGCATGGGCGTCCGACAATGGTTCATATGTATTAGACGGATTGGGCGGATTGGGCGGCCTGGATTCCTGCTTTCTTCTCAAATATGCCGACAGCTTTCCCCTTATTTTTTTGCCTGGCATACCTCTCCCCCTGTCTCATCCCTGCCGCTGGCTTGAACAGCAAGCAAATGGTCGATATTCCGGATGTCATGCTTATCCACTTCCCTGAGTTCATACCCTGTATGGAATACTTTCTGCCCCTTTGCCGAGATACACGGTATGGTCCTGCCCTCAAAAACCGCGCTTCCGAAATAATCCGCCTCAAATTCATACCAGCCGCCTTCCAGGTCCGCCTGCTTTGCAGTTCCATCATCATTGATTACAAATGGATGGATGTCCACATAACTCAGCTCCGGGTGGTAAAGTTCAATCCGCACCGGGCGCCAGTCCGTCACGATTTCATAGCCTATGGAAACCAAGGTGTCAAGCAGTACGTCAGTGCACCGGGCATCAAAGTTGATATCCACATCCCTGTGCTCCCTGGTCTGTTTCCCCACCAGCACGTCCACACCCCAGCCACCGTCCAGCCAGTACTGTATGCCGGATGCCTCCATCAGATCCAATACCTTCAATAAATCCGTCTTTGTTACTGTCTCTTTTTTGATCATAATACCTCCGTCTTTCTCCATAAACAGCTCATATAACGTTTCCTGTCACTGCATCAAGTTTACCATATTCTCCCGCTCATATCTACCAGGTTCCGCAGCTGATGCAAAGGGCTGATGCTAACCCCTGAAAAAACAAGCCGGAAGGATCCATCAGACCTCCCGGCTTATTCCAGATATCCTGGCATTTTTTCCCCAGCAATGACATGTATATCAATATTCCCGGACATTTTCTTAGGGCTCTTTTCTTAAGGCTCTTTTCTAAAGGCTCATGTCCTCTCTTAAAGTTTCTCAATCAGCTGTTCAAGCTGCGGAACCGGCTGCATACATTCATGCCCCACACAGAGGTAAAATAATTCACCGGTATCAGGCACCGGATAATCTTTTGTATAGGGTATAAGACGCTCCATTTCCCGTGCATTTTCCTCTGTTTTTACCACCACAGTCAGTCCTTCTGCGGTTACGGCCAGATTCGCAAGCTGAGCAGCCAGCTTCCTGCGCCTTTCCGTGTCAGGGCCAGACGACAGCGTACATACCAGCTCCTTAGCGGGATACAGCACATCCATCATGGTCAAAAGCCCATAGCTGTGCCCGGAAGGATATCCGTCCATAGCGCCTGCCAGATAACAGAGCTGTTTCTCCAGCACCTTCTGCCATGTGACATCACCGGTAATCCGGGTCAGCCGGTACAGTACCTGAGCTGCCACGGAATTCCCAGACGGCATGGCACCGTCATAGGTTTCCTTTGTCCTCACAATAAGCTGTTCCCCGTCCTTGGCATACAGATAAAATCCCCCGCGTTCCCGGTCAAAGAACTGTTCCGTCATTATCTCCGCCCAGGCAGCTGCCCTTTTCAGGTAATCAACCCGGAACGTCACCCGGTACAGCTCCAGCAGCGCAAGACTATAACAGGCATAATCATCCAGTTTTCCCTCTCCCGCTGCATCTCCGTCACGGTAGCGCACCATCAGACGGCCGTTCTTTACAAGATGGCTTTTTATAAATGCATCCGCCCTGACAGCCATATCCACATACTGCTCTTCCCCCAGCACTGCTCCTGCCATCGCGCATGCACAAATCATCCAACTGTTCCAGGAAACCAGTATCTTGTCGTCCTTGTGAAGCCTGGCGCGGTCAAGCCGGTATTGATACAGTTTTCGGCACTCCTCATTTTCTCTGCCTCCAATGGTGTCACAGGCGCCATGACAGATATTGCCGCCATGGTCACCATTACCCCACGGTTCCTCACAAATCTCCTCATAATTATCATTTTCCAGCAGGTTGGGTATGCTCCTGCCTTCAAAATTACCATGCCCTGTTATTCCATATTGCCGGCAAAAGTCCCTGCCCGCTTTCTCTCCCAGTACCGCCCTTATCTCCTCCCGGGTAAATACATAGTATTTTCCTTCCACACCATCGCTGTCCGCGTCCTGGCCGCAGTAAAAGCCTCCCTGGGAATCTGTAAGCTCCCGCCTGACATATTCCAGAATCCTTTCCGCCACACACCCATACATCTTCCGCCCGGTGCTTCCATAGGCTTTGATGTAAGCCATGACAAGCAGGCTGTTGTCATAGAGCATTTTCTCAAAGTGTGGCACCAGCCACTGCCCGTCCGTGGAATATCTGGAAAATCCGCCTCCAATGTGGTCAAAGATACCGCCCCTGTACATCTGCACCAGGGTTTTCTCTACCATGGCCAATGCCTCAGGCCGCTTCTCCCTTGCGCCATACTCCATCAGAAATATCAGGTTGTGGGGGGCGGGAAACTTGGGCGCGCTTCCAAAACCGCCGTTTTTACTGTCAAAACAATCCGCCAACTGCCTGAATGCCTGGTGCACAACCCCAAGCTCCGGCTCGGCCTGCCTTCCTGTCCGTTCCTGGCTTTTTAGGTATTTCTCTATCTGACCTGCCTGGTCCAGAAGTTTTTCTTTTTTCACCTTCCACTGCCCTGCCGCCGCTGTCAGCAGTTCTTCCAGACCCGGCCTGCCATAACGGGCCCTGGGAGGAAAATAGGTACCGGAAAAAAAGGGCCTGCAGTCGGGCGTCATTATGATAGTCAGCGGCCATCCGCCCTGTCCGTTCATGGCCTGGCACACTGACATATATACAGAATCCACATCCGGCCGTTCCTCCCGGTCCACCTTAACACAGACATATTCCCTGTTCAGGATTTCCGCAATCACCTCATTTTCAAATGATTCCCGTTCCATCACATGGCACCAATGACACGTACTTCATCCGGGACAGGTCAGCTGTACCCAATAGATAAGAAAACAGGCTTATTTTCCAGCCTTGCTTTCTCAAATGCCTCCTCTCCCCACGGAAACCACTGCACCGGATTGTACGCATGCTGCAGCAGATAGGGCGATTTCTCATTGATTAACCTATTGGGTCTGTTGTTTTGATTGTCCACGATATCACCCCCTTATGAACGAATATTTGCCCTTCTATGTTCTCCAAGGATGCGCAAAAATATACCCTTCTGCCGTCAGCTACTATGTCTGTGATTTGAAACTATATTATGGCAGAAGTACGATTCTATTTACAGAATGTTTCGACAGCGTAATTCGGCCGGACTGCGCCTGCATCATGCGTGCAGCCGGTACAATGGATTCATCCGGCAATGTGTTCATATCGGAAGTTTTCTCCGAAGTAATGGTGGTGATTTCTGCTTTTTCCACGGTTTTATTTGGAGTTTCATATTTAATTTCAAGAACCGCTTCCTGGTCGCAGGAACGGTTCAGCGCAAAAATAACCGTATTTCCATTTTCGTCAAGGCAGGCCGCCCCGTCCACGTAGGGGACACCGGAAAGCGGTTCTATATTTCCAATCTGCTCAGACGTACTGTAGGTTGGCGAGAAAACATCTATGTCTAAAACCTCTTTTAAACGGCTTCCGGAATACATGGACATAACATGGTACGTTGCAGTCCCAAATGCATGGCCGTCCTTGCTTACAATGCATCCTCCGGGCCATCCATTCACCAAATCTGACAAATTACACATGGCAAGCTTATCTGTATTCCTTAAAAACATATTGAGCATGCCGGCATTGAAAATAGCGGCCTCTAATGTCTGTTCCCGGTAAGAGTCAATAATGGTTCCCACATTATACTCTGTAACCGCTGCCATGGCAGCCGGATTGCCGCTTTTGCGTATGGTTTCGCAGGAGTCGTTTAAAATTCCTTCGTACTTTTTCACGGAACCAGCTGTTGCGTAGTAGATATCCCTGCTGTCATGCTCGCCCTGTATCTCTTTCTGTGAATACATATGGAGACATACCACATCCATTTTGTCTCCAATGATTTCTGAAATCTTCCGGTTCCATTCCTGGGAAGTACTGTCTCCGTCCCCGCCGCATACCATGAAAGTGATGGTCGGATCCTTTTCCTTCATGGCTTCATAAAAGGATAGATACTTGACCGCATATCCGGAGGCATCCAGATGTCCTATTTCCCAATCACCAAAGGTTTCATTTCCGATATCCCAGTATTTGATATTCCAGGGTTCGGGATGGCCGTGGGCAGCCCTTAACCGGCCGTAAGGCGTGTCGGCCAAGCCGTTGCAGTATTCCACCCAATTTGCGGCTTCCTCCGCTGTCCCGCTTCCAAAGTTGACGCAAATCATAGGTTCACAGCCGATTTTGCGGCAGAATTCCATATATTCGTCCATCCCAAAGCTGTTATCCTCGTAACCGCCCCAATGCTCATTTTTACGGACCGGACGGGTGTCCCGCTCACCGATACCGTCCTCCCAGTGATAGCAGTCGGCAAAACAGCCGCCGGGAAAACGTATGACAGCAGGGGAAATGTTTTTAATCCGTTCAAATACTTCTCTCCATATTCCGTCTACCGTATCAGAAGGCATGAGAGAACAGCCATCCACCCATAATGTACCCGCTGCTTTTAAGCGGATTTCCATTGTTCCTGTGTAAGTAACTGCAGCGGATCGAAAATCAAAACAGTATTTTTTCCATTCCCCGTTTACAGAAATGGTTTTGCTTAAAAATTCCCGTCCTTCTTTATCGTAAATTTCAATGGAAACAGGAACCTCCTGCTCAGACTTCATCCAGACATATCCTTCGTATCTTCCATTCTGGATACATAAACCGGTCTGTGCAGTTCCGGCATACCCGTCATAATGGTTTCGGTCTGTTATCTTAAGAGAACAGCCTTCTCTGGAAATAGTGTGGTCCCAGTCCTGTTCAAAGTGAAAGGCATCTTTTACACCTGTCCGGTGCCAGAAATCAGGGACTCCGTCTTTTACGTGCTCCGATATTTCAAAACTCCTGTTTTTTAACAGCTGCGCCCACATGCCTTCGTCGATACAGTCTCTCATATATTCTATGAAATGTCCGAAAATCAGAGGGTTTACAGGCCTTTTATTTCCTTCTTTGATAGTAATTTCTGCTTTCATTTGATTTATCCTTTCATACCTGTCATTGCGATTCCCTGTACAAACTGCTTCTGCGCAATAAAGTAAGCGATTAAGATTGGCAGAAGGGACAGGCACGCGCCCGCCATAATAATACCGTATTCGACCACATGGGTTCCCATGAAGGTGGCAAGACCAGAGGGAAGGGTTTTCATATTATCATCCGTGGTCAGGAGCAGCGGATACAATAAGTCGTTCCACTGATACATAAAATGAAATATGAACAGGGATACAATTGCTGGTTTGCAAAGCGGAACCATGATTTTCCTAAAAATCCCGAATTCCGTGCAGCCGTCAATCCGTCCGGCTTCTTCCAGACCTTTGGGAAGGGAGATAAAGAAGGAGCGCATCATGAAAATACCAAAGGCATTGGTTGCCCGCGGAAGGACCAGTCCCGGATACGTATTGATAAGGCCAAATTTAAAAATTTCAATGTAGAGCGGAACCATGATTACCTGGAAGGGAATCATCATGGTTCCCATAACCAGAAGAAACATAATGTTTTTTCCGGGAAAATTCATTCTGGCAAAGGCATAACCTGCCATGGTGTCAAACACCAGCGATGTAACGGTCACTGCTGTGGAGAAAATAATGGTATTGCGGTAGTATTTTAAAAATGGGACCCGCTTCCAGATATTGATATAGGAATCCAGACTGAACCTTCCCGAAAACAGCTTTGGCGGATAGGATACAATCTCGGCTTCCGGTTTAAATGATGTCACCAGCATCCAGATAAACGGATACAGAACGATAAAGGCCAGGGCTGCAAGCAGGATGGTTATAATGATCTTCCCGGCATTTTTCCGGTAAATGTTATTTGTCGGCGTCATGTGTATTCCTCCCGTCAGCCCAAATCTTCTTCACCTTTTGTCATATGTTTAAAGGTGAATACTGAAATAATAAAGGTGATGATAAACAGCGCCACTGCAATGGTGGACGCGTAGCCCATGTTGAACGAATCAAAGGCCATGCTGTATATAAGCTGTACCAGTGTCTGTGTCTTAAATAAAGGTCCGCCCTTCGTCATGATGTATACCTGGTCGAATACCTGGAAGGAGCCTATGATGCAGTTCACAACCGTAAAACTTAACGTCGGCATCAGCATGGGGATGGTGATTCCCCTGAATTTCTGGAATCCGGTGGCGCCGTCAATATTGGCGGCCTCATAATAAGACTCATCAATTCCATTTAATCCTGCCAGGAGGATGACCATATTAAAACCAAAATTTTTCCATACGCTGACTAGAATGACCGTAGGCATGGCCCATGTGGGACTGTTCAAAACATTGATTGGGTTGAAACCAAGGAGTTTTGCCCAGTAGCAGAACATTCCGATGTCCGGATTAACCAGAAAACTCCAAAGGATGGAAACAATGGTCATGGAACAGATGGCGGGGATAAAATAAACAGACTTAAAAAAACCGTTCAGCCATCCCTTTCTTTTTACCGCAACCGCCGTCACAAGAGCCAGCCCGATTTGCACGGGAACCGTGAAGGCGGTGTAATAAACCGTATTAAAAAGGGCATTCCAAAACTTTTTATCACCCGCCAGCTTTGCGTAATTACCCAGCTTTTGAAACTGGAAATTCTGGAACATCATGTCGAATTTGAAAAAGCTGAATATAAAAGCGATAATCAGCGGAATAAATACGAATACGGTAAAAATGGTCATGGAGGGGAGAACGAAATAAAGGCCGGCTCTTTCCCTCTTTCTTTCCAGTGAAGTTTTCATCATTTACATTCTCCTCTACAGGGTCCTATTCCAGCATGCTCTGAATGATGTCATTTGCTTCATCCAGGGATTCTTTTACATCTGCGTTCTGCAGAAGAATTTTTTCAAATGCAGGAGTAATAGCCTGATTCTCAATATCCGCAAAGTTAGTTAACTGCTGCAAATACATCTGGCTCTCATTTGCCGGTTTTGCAAATTCTTTGATATATGGATTTTCGTTTAAACGCGCATCGTCCGCGATATCAGTTCTTGCAGGCGGAAATCCTGTTCCCAGGCACCACTCAACCTGTGTGTCAACAGAATTCCAGTATTTGAAAAAGTCGTAAACCGCCTCTTTATTCTTACTGGATGCAGTTAAAAACATGCCAACACCGTTTGCCTGTGTTACCTGCTGCTCTGGTCCCTTTGGCGCCTGCGCAACACCAAAATCAATGCCTGCGTTCTTAAATCCGGTGGTTGCCCATGGCCCGCAGAAGTACATGACCAGCTTCTGGCTTTCAAACAGCTTGTCAATTTCACCTCCGGTTAAAACCTCCGGACCAAATTTCTTGTCACGGATATTTTCCGCCCACCTGGTGATGGTTTCCACATTTTCAGGACTGTTGAAAACAGCTTTTCCATCTTTTATGAAATCTCCGCCATTTCCCCACAGCATGATACACCACATTGGGGTTGTCTCCTTAACCGCCATGTCAAAACCGTATTTTCCTGTTTTCTCCACAATCTGCTCTGCATACTGCTCCAGTTCATCCCAGGTTGCAGGAGGCGTTTCCGGGTCTAATCCGGCTTCTGTAAAGATTGTTTTATTGTAATATAAAAGAAGGGTTGCAAAGTTCATGGGTACGCCGTAATAAGTCCCCTTCCACTTTAAATTGTCCTTCAGCGCATCGGGCACCACTGATTCATCAATGATTCCATCTGCATAAGCATCGTCAACAGGCGCCAGGGCACCCGGTTCCGCATACGTGCCAAGGCGCTCCGGAGCAAATGCCAGAATATCAGGCCCCTCGCCTACGGGAAGTACCGTGGCGAGCTTCTGGTAAAGGCTGTCCCAGGGCATTATATTCATCTGTACTTCAATGTTCTTGTCATTGGTATCATTGTACTTTTGAACAAGTGCTTCCAGGGTATCCTTATCAGAACCCGTAAAACCGTTCCAAAAGGTAATTACTGTTTTTCCGCCCTCAGATCCCTCTGTCTGGGCTGCTTCACTTTTTGTTTCTGCCGTTCCATTGGAACCGGAACATCCGGTTAAGGCAGCTGACGCCGCCATGATTCCTGCCAGTCCAAGTGCTAATAATCTCTTTCTCATTTTCTTCCTCCTTGTATAATGGTTCTTATTTTTTCGGCATCCACTTTGTCCCGTCTGTTCATATCCATATGTCCGTTTTGTTCCTGCTCTACGTCGGTCAGCTGTGTGTAACAATATCCGCTGATAAAATCCATACTATATATCGCGTCTGTCAGGCTATTCAGCCGTTCCAGATAACCGCCTTCTGATGTTTCTGCGTTCCCATATCCCCACGCCTTTTCATCCTTACAGAAAGCGATTCCGCCAAATTCACTTAAAATAATAGGCTGTCCCTCATAACGGAAACCGCCGGCAAAGGCATAGCGCTCCCCATTAAAGGATTGGGTATTGGACAGGTTTTGTTCCCAATCCGTCCAGTGGCTAAGAAGATCCTCCCCATATTCCGCATAATCATGAAGTGTTATGATATCGGATTTCGTGTGCTCCCATCCGTCGTTGCTGATGACAGGCCGGGTGGCGTCCAGGGATTTCGTCAGATAGTAAATGGCTTCCGTAAAAACCTGCTGTTTTTTATCACATAGGATTCTTGGAATCCCCCAGGATTCATTAAATGGAACCCAGGTAATGATGGACGGATGGTTATAATGCTGTTTTACAATGTCAACCCACTCTTTTGTCACACATTCAATGGCCCTGCGGTCAAATTCATAGAACGAAGGCGCCTCGCACCAGACAGTAAGACCATAGACATCAGCCCAGTAGTAGAAGCGTTCATCTTCAATCTTTTGGTGTTTCCTCACTCCGTTATATCCATATTCCAGTATTTTTTTAATATCCAGAATCAGCGCCTCTTCATCCGGCGGGGTCAGCAGGGACGATTCCCAGTAGCCCTGGTCCAGCACCATCTTTAAATAAAAGTCCATGTTATTGAGTTTTACTCTGCCGGAATCAGTGGATATTTTCCGTAAACCGAAATAGGAACCAACCTCATCAATTACCTTCCCATTTTTATAAATTCTGATGCATACATCATAGAGGTTAGGTGATTTAGGACACCAGTATCTTACTTTCCACTTGATTTCATCATTAACAAGAGAGATTTTTTTGGAAAACGCATTTTTTATGACTTTATCTTTTCCGGAATAAATGGTAAAATTCTCAAATGTAATAATGGTTTCAATTTCAAATGAATCAGAGCTGTCCTTCCATAAATTCAGTTCATAATCAACTTCCAGGGAATTTTCGTCATAGAGAGGTGTTAAATAAAGGGCTGTTAAATAACTGCTGTCAGTTTCTTCTGCCCATACATCCTTCCAGATTCCCGTTGTCTGGGTATACCAGCAGTCATAATTTTGTTTAAGCCACCGCTGTTTTCCTCTGGGCTGTACGGTTGAATAGGTATCTTCAATGCGGCAGACCAGCTGATTCCCCGTTTTTTTCAGTGCTTCGGTAATATCAAAGGTGAATCTGGTATATCCGCCTTCGTGAACTCCCATATAAATTCCATTGACCCAGAGCTCCGTCCGGTAATCCGATCCTTCAAAGTTTAAAAGGATTCTTTTCCCTTCGTGAAGTTCAAATGACTGGCTTCTGGAATACCAGACAACATTGCATTCATCCTGTACCCCAATTCCGCCCGCCGGACTTTCATACGAAAACGGAACGATAATTTTACGGTCTTCAAATCCATTCTGCCATCCGCATTTGATTCCCTCCTTTCGGGGATCGAATCTGAAGTTCCATTCTCCATTCAGGGAGAAAAATGATTCCCTCACGAACTGTGGTCTGGGATATCCTTTTTTATAAAATTTTGTCATGGCACCCTCGCATCTTTACTTGCAGTTTTAATGTACCTTTAAAATAGCACTCATTGTACAAAATGTCAATATATTATGGGTATAATAATAAAATATTTGTGCATATTTCCAAAATTAATGTTTTGGTATGGTTTTATTAATACAGTATTACTGTAATAAATGGCAGGATTAACATTCAATCTCCTTGTTTTTTACTTTTACACCCGATATAATAAAACAATAAAGCATTCTGAATGGGTATGGCTGAAAAAGGTTGGCTATACAGGAAGTTGGATGTGTGTAAAAGTCGGCTATGTGTAAAAATTGGCTATGCATAAAAATTGGCTATGCATAAAAGTCAGCTGCGGGAGGTATCTATGAATCGGCAATCAGCAAATGAAAAAGAAAAGATAGACCGGCATATTGTACTTGACATTGATTCGGAAGAGAATTATAAATTATTTGAACGGCTTGGGAAGGCGCTTTCATCCAGAGTCAGAATCCGGATGCTGGCGCTGTTAAAACATAAGTCCATGAATATCGTGGAACTGGCGCAGGAGCTTACGATTCCTGTTTCATCGGCTGCATTTCATGTGAATATGCTGGAAGAAGCCAATCTGATTAATACAGAGATGCTTCCGGGCGTCCGGGGTTCCCAAAAAGTATGCAGTTCCAGGGCAGAGGATGTGTTTCTGTCTATCAACACTTCTCCCCAGGAGAAGGAGCGGCGGTCATTCAGCGTGGATATGCCCATTGGGAATTATTACGATTTCAGGATTCATCCAACCTGCGGAATGGTAAACGAGGAAACCTACATTGATTCCTGCGATGATATAAAATCTTTTTACTCACCCGGCAGAAGCGCGGCACAGTTAATCTGGTTCCAGAGGGGTTTTGTGGAATACCGCTTCCCGAACCATTTCATCAGCGGCAAAAATCCAAATTATGTATCATTCAGCCTGGAAATCTGCTCCGAGGCACCTGGTTACCGGAATGTGTGGCCCTCCGACATTACATTTTCCATCAATGACAGGGAACTTCTTACCTATACCTCTCCCGGCGATTTTGGAGGAAGGCACGGAAAACTGACACCGATCTGGTGGACAGACGGAAACACACAATTCGGTCTTTTAAAAACAATCAGCGTGGATGGGAGCGGAACTTATTTAGACGGGGTGATGAAATCAGAAGAAATCACCATTGATACCCTTGCGCTTTCAGCCCAGCCCTATATCTCTTTTAAGATAGAAATTAAAAAGGACGCAAAACATGTGGGCGGAATCAACATTTTCGGAAAATCATATGGAGATTATCCACAAAATATAGTGATGCATGTGGAGTATTGACCGGCAGGGGCCGGTTAGGAGAATAAAAGGCGGGGTGAAATAAGACGTATATTAAAAAACGGGCCGGCGGTGAATAGCCGGATTGGCAAGGCCGGCAGAAGAAGGCCGGATTCGGCCTTCCTGAAAATGTTCCGGTACCCATACCTATCTGCTCATACTGCGGATATCATAGACAAACTCCTTACGGAAATAGAACGCATGGTTCTTATTTGAAACATTACGGCCATATACTCCGGAATAAATAGGGCGATACGGCATTGAATCCTTGCTCCGCACCTGTATATGCTGTCCGTTGGATGTATGTATGCGCCTATCCGGGCTTGTCTCTATGTGCATCCTCAGCTGCCTGCAAATGGAGTAGTAATCTGAACGCCAAATATCCCGAAGCTGCGCATACCGGGGCGAACTGAGATCGATATGGATGCTGGGCAAAAACATCCAGTCTTTGGGATTGCCGTCTTTACAGACCGGCACATATAAAATATTGCTGATTTTTTCGTACAAATGCGTTTCCTCAAAGGGACGCTCCTGAATAAGTTCATCGATCACACTGCTAATCTGTGTAATAAAAACCGTTTCCTTTGGATTACCCGCATTATCACACTTGTTAGTTTTCAATTCCCCATCATCAAAATCCAGGTTTGTGCTGGACAAATGCATTCCCAGGGCCAGCTCCAAAAGCTGGCCTGTTTTCCCTTTATTAATGATAATCATGTTCATATCGTTCTGGCTGAACAATTCCTCAAATCTGATACCTGCTAATTTATTAAACCGGACACACGCTTCTTGAAGTCTCATTTTTTCTCCTTATTTATGGCTGGCATACTGATTCCCAATCTGTTTCTCCCGCGAACGTTGCCCCTGCGAACACCTTCATAGCCTCCTCTTCCTCAAACTGCCTGGAATACAGTTCATAATAATATCCCTTTTGCTCCAGCAGTTCCGGATGACTGCCCCGCTCTATGATTTTCCCGTCCTTTACAACCAATATCAAATCAGCCTGACGGATTGTGGATAAACGGTGTGCAATCACAAAGGAAGTATGTCCCTTCAGCAGATGGTTGGTGGCATCCTGAATCAGTTTTTCCGTCTGGGTATCAATGGAGGAGGTAGCCTCGTCCAGAACGAAAATGGCTGGATTGGCCAGAACCGCCCGCGCAAATGAAATCAGCTGCTTCTCGCCTGTGGACAATAGGCCTCCGCTTTCACCCACATCGCTGTCATACCCCTTTTCCATTTTCGCCACAACCATATCTGCAGACACATTCCTGGCCGCCTCTTCAATCTCCTCATCCGATGCATCCAGGCGGCCATACCTTATATTTTCCCGCACAGTTCCCGAAAACAGGTGCGGATTTTGCAGCACATAACCAATCTGGCTGTGAAGCCACAGCTGCGACCGTTCCCGGTAATCCACACCGTCAATCAATATCCTTCCCTTTGTAGGTTCAAAGAAACGCCCCACCAGGTTCACAAGGGTAGACTTTCCCGCCCCTGTCTCACCCACAATGGCAACATTCATGCCGGCAGGCACATGAAGGTTAAAATGTTCCAGCACGTATTCCTTCCCGTCCGGGTACATAAAGGAAACATCCTCAAACACAATGTCTCCCTGGATTTTTTCCCAATTCCCCTTATTAGGCGAAAATGCGTCTCCGTACTTTCTAAGCACATCGGTTCTGTCCACCACATTAGGCTTTTGTTCCAGCAGATCCATCACCCGCTCAATATTTGCCTGACAGGAAATCAACTCCGCCAGCAGTCTGGCAAGCTGCTGTATGGGTTCAAATATAACAACCGCATACGAGATAAATACAGACAGCGTCCCCAGTTTAATGATATTTTCCTGGACCATATAGCCGCCCTTTGCCAACACCACAGCTGAAGCTACAGAGCTGAAAAACAAAATAGCCGGAATATAGACCGCATTCAGCTTAGCCGAACGGATCGCCGCCTGATGCATATCCGATGTCTTTTCAAAGAAGCGTTTTTCATTGTCCGATTCAATGACCATACTCTTTGATGTCTTAACCCCGGTAATGCCTTCATTGTACGCGCTGGTAATCTGGGAATTGATCCGCCTCACCTTCCGGTTCCATTTCAGAATCCGATTCTGGAAATACACGGTCAAAAGGGCAATACACGGAACAATCATGGTGATGATAAATGCCAGCTGCGCGTTCAGCATAAACATAATCACAAACACACTGACCACATAAATCAGGGCCCAGAACATATCCACCAGACCCCAGGCTATCATCCCCGCAATCCTCAAAGTATCACTCATCACCCGGGCGTGGATATATCCCACCGGAGTCGTATTATAGTAGGAAAACGACAAGGTCTGCAAATGTTTAAACTGCGCTCTCTTTAAATCCTTTCCCACATTCATCTCTATGGATGTAGCCGCGTGAACCGACACATACACACAGACAGTCTGGGCCACAATAACAGAAATATAAACCAGCGTAAATGCTCCAAGCCCATCCAAACGGTCCGGGATAATGAATGTATCAATGGCATAGCTCTGGAACAGAGGCACAAGGATATCCACTCCCGCAAGCAGAATATTAAGACCCAGCGTAATTGCAAAAAACTTCTTATACGGCTTAAAAAACGGAAACAGCTTCATCCATATGCGGAAGCTGAAGGGATTATTATACTCCTGTTCTTCATATGCTGCCATTGATTATCCCCCCATCCATCTTATCCTCTTTCTTCTTATCCTCTTTACTCATCTTATCCTTTTTATTCTTTTTATCCTTTTCATCCTGTCCCATCATGTCCCTGTCATCACGGCTCATCTGTATTTCATAAATCCTGCGATAGATTCCATTCCTCCGTATCAGTTCCCCGTGGGTTCCACGTTCTTCTATTTTTCCCTGATTCAGCACCAGGATTTCATCTGCGCCCATAAGAGATGTCACCCTGTGGGATATCAGAATAACTGTAGCCTCCCTCATATGTTCCTTCAGCGCGCAGCGGATGCGGTAATCTGTCTGGGAATCCACTGCTGATAAGGAATCGTCAAACACCATAATGGGAGCTTTCCGAAGCAGCATTCTGGCAATAGCAATCCTCTGCTTCTGCCCTCCCGACAAAGTGACTCCCCGTTCCCCCACAAGAGTGTCATATCCATCCGGAAAACTCATAATGGCGTCGTCAATACACGCAATCTGAGCCGCGTACCGAATCTCCTCCAGAGACGCGCCTGGTACGGAAGCCGCTATATTTTCCCGGATTGTCCTGGAATACAAAAAGGGTTCCTGCAATACCATTCCTATATTTCTCCTGAGCTCCTCAATGGGGATGTCTTTAACAGCTCTGCCGCCAATACAGATGCTTCCCCTGTTTTCCTCCAGCTCATAGAGCCGTGAAAGGAGCTGGATTACCGTAGACTTCCCGCTGCCCGTTCCGCCCAGAATCCCAAAGGTGCTGCCTTCCGGAACTGTAAATGAAATATCCCGGAGCACATCCTTTCCTTCCTCATATCCGAAGGATACATGCCGGAAGGAGATATCATACTCTCCGCCGGAATGTTCGCGTTCCTTCCCGCCTTTTTCATCTGTCTTTCCATAGGCTTCTTCCCGGGAGCGGATGATATAATCCACACGTTCAAACGAAACGCCAGCCTTACTCATATCAGAAAGAATACGCCCAAGGCCGCGGATTGGCCACACCAGCGTTGAATTGTAAGCCGCAAACGCCACAAATTCACCAACCGATATGGAACCATTCACAGCTTCCACCACTCCGAAAATAATAACCGCAATCACCTGCAGCCCCGTTATCAGATCCCCAATCCCCCAATACAGTCCTGATAACGTCCCCAGACGAATCCACAGCTTGGCAAAGGCATTATTCTTCTTGTCAAACCGCTCCATCTCAAATTGTTCCCGTCCGAATGCCCGCACCACGCGCACTCCTGTTGCATTCTCCTGCACGACCGTGGAAAGTTCTCCCTCTGCCTCGTCCGCAGTGGTAAATCGCTTGGCTATCAGCCGGTAAAACACAGTAGAGTACACCACAACCACCGGCACGAACAGGAGAACGATGCAGGAAAGCTTCACATTCATGGAAAACATCATGACAAAAGACGTAAGCACAAGAAAGGCCGTGCGGAACACCTCCAGAAGCTGGGTAACCACAAATCCGCGTATTACCTCCACATCAGAAGTACACCGCTGGATAATATCCCCTGTCTGGTTCTTGTCATGCCATCTCATGGGAAGCTTCTGCACATGGATGAATAATGTATCCCGCAAATTTTTAGCAAAATTCTCCCCTGCCCTGGCTGTATTGGTACGGCTGATGTAGGTAAAAATACCGGAGGCGATTGCCACCGCCACAATCATCAGCGCCAGAACCCAGAGGTGGCTGGACAGGTAACTTCCGCTGGTTCCGCTGCTGCCGATGGTTCCGCTGCTGCCGATGGTTCCGCTGGTTCCACTGAGCACCTCATCAATGCTGAAGCGGAAAATCTGCGGTGTCAGGGCATTTAATATGGTTGATACCAGGGATGCGGCTACGGCGGCGGCAAAATAGAGTTTGGAGCCCTGGAGGAATCTGAATATCAGATGGAGTTTTCTGTGTTTGGGGATTGTGTTTTTTTGTATGTTTTTCATATATTTACCCTTTTTCAAATCTTATGGTATGTCATTCCTATTTTACCATACATCTATATTTTTACCACTTATATCCGCCTGTAATTATCAGAAAATAGGGCAATTTGGCTGCTTTGTTCATCAGATACCACCGTTCTCCTTACAAAGCTGTTTTGTGTCCCGAAATAACGGCTTAAATCTTTGAGTTTTCCTGCCACTATTGCCCTCCCTGAAAAAGGGATTGTGCACGCGGCCCCCTATCCCCGACAAAACATCTATTCACACACATTAACTTTATCCCTATTCCTCTTTCTTTAATGCAATCTCCAAAAGTTCTGCCGCCACTTGCGCAGACTTGATTCTCATCAGATTATCCCATGCATCTTCCTTACCCAAAAGGTTCATACCGCCATGCCACACAAGCTCGTCATCCAGGACTGCAAAATGCTCTGAAACTTCATCCTTTAAAATCACAAAAATACCGCCCTGCTGCATTTCCTTCACAAGTTCCCTGACAAACTCCGAACTGCCATACAAAGCGTTTTGAGGATTTTTTGTAATAACCGTCACTTTACATCCCGCTTCCTGCCTCGTCTTCACAAGAAAAAGGAAGCGTTTTACCTTATCCCAGGTAAGTTCGGGGCATGAAACAAAAATCGTCTTTTCTGCCTCCACAATATCCCGTTCAAAAACATCCGTATAATTTCCGCTGTCATAAATAGCATTTGCGGTCTGTTTAGAAAGACTTCCATTTGAGCTGAGATGAAATCCGATATGCTTATATGTCTTCAGCCTTTTGGCATACATATTGTCAAAAACGCTGATATGGGCATCAATGTAATCATATACAATGACCTTCGTTTTTCCTTCATAATCACGATTTAATCTTCCTAAATACTGCTCAAGCCTGCCCGAAAAAGATACCGGCGCCGCAAGCATCAGTGTATCCAATCTGGGACAATCAAAGCCCTCTCCAATTTTCTGGCCGGTAGCTACCAAAATAAGGCTCTGATCCTCGGGAACCTCTCTTAACTTCTGTCTGATGCCGGAATTCTGCTTATCACTGTTATCTCCATAGAGAATGAATACATGATCCGCATCCGTTTGCAGATGATCCCAGAGATATTTTGCCTGCTCCTTGTACCTCGTCAAAATAACCGGCGTTCTCCCTTCCTGCACACATAATCTGGTATCATCAAGAATCATATCATTTCTGACAGCGCTGGAACTGATTAAAGAATACGCTCCATTAATATCATTCTTATTTTCACGGGTATCAACCACTCTTGTATACCTTGGATATACATAGTGGCCGATTCCCTGCGCCATGGCCCGTTCCTTGGCAGTATAACTATGGCGAATCGGCCCGATCAGCATATAAATAAGTTTCTCCAGATTATCTCCTCTTTTGGGTGTTGCTGAAACACCATAAACATACCTGGCATTGACCTTTTGCATCAATTCCACCGAGGTAGCGGAACCACAATGATGGCACTCATCCATCAATACCATTCCATAAGAATTAAATAACTCATTAAACTCCCCTTTTCTGTATACAGCTCCCACCATCGCCACGTCGATGATACCGGTCAGCGTATTTTTTCCTCCGTGCAGAATTCCAATGGCGCTCTCCCTGCGTTTTACTCTGCCACCTTTTGTTTTATAAACCGGAGGCTCCTCATCAATATTTAAAAATTTGTTCAACTCCCCTACCCATTGTTCCAGCAAATCTTTACTTTGAAGCAGTATCAATGTATTCACTTTTCTTTCCGAAATCAGATAACTGCATACTGCGGTTTTTCCAAAAGCAGTAGCCGCACTCAGAACCCCGTGTTCATAGACAAGTAATCTTTGTGCTGCCAGATCCTGCTGTATTCTAAGGTCCCCCTTAAAGGAAACTCGTATGGGCCTTCCTTTTTCTCTGTGGTCCGCAATTTCATAGTCGATTCCCGCCTCCTTGCAGGCTGCAATCAGGTTGTCTTGAAGCCCCCTTGGAATACAGATGTATCCATCACTATCCCTCCCCATATAAACTGTACTGAAGTTATAATAATTGGAATACCCCAGCCTGCTGTTTTTATAAAATACAGAATTATCAAAGGCTGCCATACTTCTGATTTGATTTTGTAAGCAGGGCATAAGATTAAGCGCGTCAATATAAATACCATCTCCCAGAACAATGTGCATTTTTCCAATAACATCCGTTTTAGAAAAGAACAGCTTTTTCTTCCACGGTTTCGGCCTGTTCCGGGACAGTACGTCATGAGAAATGCCGCAAAGCTCAGCAAGCTCTTCCTGCCATTTTGCCATAAGCTGTGCAATTTTTTCTGTTGAGAGCTTTTCTGCATGATTCATAAGAAAATCCCACTGGTCCGGATATGCGTTCCAATTCTTATCAACAAATGCGCTGTTGCCATTTTTAAGCGCACTGCCCTGTAAAGGGAGCGCTATCAGATTACCTATACTGCTTGCCGTATCCTGAGAAGGATACATGCGGTCATAATAATGAAATGACTTCAAATTAATGGATGCTGAGCCTTTATCCAATAACAAAAATCCAAAACTTCTTGCCAACGCAGCCGATACTGGTTTTTTAAAAAGAATCCATACATGGGCGCCTCTGCCAGACCGTGACCGCTCTACCAAGGGTGCAATACCGTTGCTCTCACAAATCAACCGCAAAGCATCGACTTCATCATGCCACTCCTCTGTAACATTGGCAAAATCGGTGTTCTCCGCGCCCTTTTCATGATAATCAAAATCAAACACAATAAATCTGCACGTTCCGTCCGGAAATAATGGATATATCCCCAATACATCCGTACCGTCTTCCCTATACCCGACAAGGTGGCTTATGATTTTTTCAGGCGTAAGATTTGTCCACTCTGTATGCCCGCAGTCCTCACAATATATTTTCTCTCCACGCTGTTTGGGACATATACTGGCATCCCACCGGTTATTACACTGAGGAAAATATCCTCCCTTGGCTCCTCTTCTGGCATATACGTCCGTTCTTCCCCAAAACATGGAAAAAAACTGATTTGCCAATTCCTTTGTAATAAATGTATCCAGAATACGCCCGCCCTGGTCAGGGTCATACGCCTCTATGCAATCCAGCTTCTTATCAAAGATATCCGCCGTCTCATATGCAACATTCGCCTGATCCAGCAAGGCCTTCAACCGAAGGTTTTCATCTTGAAGACTCCTTACCAGCGCTCGAAGCGAATCCAGATTATATGCCTCAACATTCATGGAATCAGTGCCTTCCCTTCCCTCTCTTAATAATTACATATTTGCAGCTTTCTGCCGGAAAGATTATTGAAACGGTTGTTCTTCCTCAAACAACGACAGCTGATGATACCCGTCCTTTCTGTCTTTCTCATATTCACCCCAGGTATATCCCTTCAGCGCAGCTGATGGTAATTCGTTACGGAATTTCCGAAACACCTTCCGCATAGCCTTCGTCAACGAGAGCTGGTGTTCAGCCAGAGCCTCACTGATCCATGCAAAATATTCTTCTTCCTTATATCCCATAGCAACACATTTTACCAGCTGTTCCAAAAAATCTTCCGCCGCCTCCGGTCTCCATCCCCGCTCAAAGAGCAGGTAACGAAATGTTTCTCCATAAACAGAGCAGGCGGCATGCCAACCGCCCGCCCTCAGCATATCCTGCGATTCCCTTCTCAAAGGACAATAGTATTTTACCGGGTATTTTTCCCTCATTTTCAGTATTTCTTCCGTAATTTCACTGCAAAAAAGCTGATGTATGATGTTCCATCCGCCGTTTTCTTACAATTCCAGAACTCCCAGGACTTAAGTTTTTCTGCCGTATCTTCAAACAATTCCTTTGAATATACCGAATAAATAACATTTTCGCAAAGCAGTTCATAAAGAATATCCTGCTCCACCACTCCATATATTCCGGCTAATGATAACAGTATATGTTCAAGATCATGTCGCTCCTGAAGCTTATCCCAAATATTATAGCTCTTGTAATGTTCCTTTCCATGCTTTACTCTCAAAAACAGATGTGTTTCACTCTCATCGACCTCAACCAAACCAGCCCTCTCCAACCGGTTAAACAGTTCCATTTCCCTGTCTCCGGCTGCGACAACATCTTTGTTGACCAGGCGGAGCCACATGTTCTGGAGCTGCGCTGGAAGTGGTATCAATTTATCTTTGACTACTGTATCTTGTTCGTCTACCAGAGTAATGACCAGATCGTCCGTGAATTCACAACCGTATTCATTACAGTTGTCTTTGGCATCCCAATCGTCTTCATCATCCCAAACATTCCCATCTTCATCCCAAACATCTTCACAATTTGGATATTGGCATAATGTTCCCTGGCTCTGTACTACTTTGGCAGATATTTTCTGATCTGCCTCCCAGATTTTCATAACCGTGATATAAAATATCCATTCATCGCCAAAATCATATAGATAAAGGTATTTATTTCTTTTAACCGGATCGACATCCTGCAAGCGAACCCGGTCCGCACGTTTTTCCGCTCTCCCTCCAGGAGAATAAATCCCGTTGGGGTCATAGGGTTTTCTGCTCAAGCTGAACATATATAAATGGTCGTGATCGAATTCAAAAGCGTCCAATATTAAGTCGCTCAAAGCCGCAAAGGTGCAGCTTCCATCAAGCTCCAAAAGCCGCTAGATATTGGAATTAAACGCTGGTATGACTTTTAATTGATAGCATAGGTTTTGCATGTATTTTATCTCCTCTTCCAGCAATTTGAACAGTTCACAATAATAATCAAACCATCTTCGGTATACCTTGGATAGTCTACTTCCACCGGAACCCTTTTAGTGACAAGTTTCTTCTTGCCACTTGGCATCTTCTTGATTTTTTCATGTATTTCCGCTTCTAAGAAACAACTCCTCTGAATTGTTATCGTCCCGTCATAAATGTGTGCCTCATTCCTGTATTTTTCCTCACTCAGATTATAGCCGCCATACTCATAGATGACTGTCTTATCATCTTGCAATACAAGATTGGCATGCGCTCCTATACCTCTGCTCATACCGCACTCCTTTCAGGCAAATCAAAGTGTGATTCTGCAATTGTATTCAGTTGTCCCGCTATCTCATTAAAAGGCAAATTTAAATCCAGCGTTCTTACTGTTATCTGATTACCGTGCATCTGGTACACATTATCCGGTTGAATTTCCTCTTCGGTTTTTGCGTAGAGAAGCACCCCTGAAACCTTATGCTCATCTTCTCCAAATTCGTAATCTCGATTCTTAACATAGGTAAAAATCTGATACATATTATTTGAATGAAGCGTATGCTTATCATACTGAGTTTGTGTTGTATGACTATAATACTTAGCGTCAATAACGAGCACTGTATTGTCCTTCTGTAAGTGGATATCACTTTGCATAACCGGTAACATTGTCCTGATACCATCATCAACGGACCAAGGAATCTGAGAGGCACTTACTGTCAATTCTGGGTAATGTCGACTGTAATACTCAAGAATAAACTTCTCATACAATCTGCACATACGCTGCTCATCAACAAACGAAGCCAATCTACAATCACCGGCGTCAGTAGTAATAAGCATTCCCTCGATAATTAACTGGCAGATACTAATCAACATCCTGTATGTTTGATTATTACGTTGAAATCTTATCGATGACCATCTGATGGATGTCAGTTCTAAAATATCAACATTGGAGAAAAACAACATCTTCTTTTTTAGGTCATCTTTGTACTCCGACTTAACCTTTGCATTTCTCAGAAGCAAAGAAACTGTTGTTTTGATAATCTGGTTAAACAGATTGTTCTCAGACAGCTCATCAAAATCACAGGTAAGAACTCGTTCATGGGACAAGCGATTCTTTATAGTGCCAGGCATATTTATCTTTCCACGCATTACATGGAGTTCTTCCTGACGATTTATGTACTCTCGATACAACCCTTGTTTTAACTGAATACCGATTCCTTTTGCAAGAATAGCGGCCAAAAGGTCATACATCTCGTCAAACGATTCGACCGCTACATCATCATAGTTCTCCTGTTTTAACGTCTGAAAAGCATAGGACAGCATATGATATATGTTATTTATTAATATGCTTTTATCCTTTGTCATTGAAATACACCATGCAAGATGTTCTCCCAACGCTGCAGCTTATCACTCTCATCAAACCAGTACTCACTGAGCATAGGTAAAATATCAAAATCGACAACATCCTTCATCCATTCTTCTGAACAGTCATCAGCATTACAGAAATAGCTGTGACCAATACAGAATCCTTTACCGAGCGACTTGTCCCGCATTATTTCTTTGTTAAGTTCTTTTATGCGCTCAATAAGTGTATTGAATGTATCGTTTGCAAATCCTTTCTGGTAATTGATGAAACCTTCTGAATCAAACCCCGGTTCCATATCAAAGAAACTAAAACGGCGTCTTAACGCATAATCAATCATAGCCAAGCTTCTATCAGCAGTATTCATCATACCAATGATGTGCAGCCTCTTCGGAACAGAAAAACTCAATCCGTTATAAGCAAGTGTTACTTTTTTGTCACGATAATCAGCTTCTATCAACATAAGCAGTTCTCCAAAGATTTTACTCATGTTACCGCGATTGATTTCATCAATAATGAAGAAGTAATCTTTATCAGGATGGTTTGCCGCTTTCTGACAGAATCTATAGAAAATCCCATGCTTAAGTTCAAAGCCTTCATTAACTGGTTTATAGCCCATCATGAAATCTTCATATGAATAATTCTGATGGAACTGAACGAACTCGATACGGTCATCGTCTACTTCTTCCATAATAGAATATGCTAATCGTTTTGCAGCGAATGTCTTACCAATACCCGGTGCTCCTTGAAGAATAATATTCTTCTTCTTTTTCAATACCGCAGCCAACCTGTCGTACTTAGCTTCGGTCATATATACATCTTTTAAGAAATCAGCTTTTTTATACTCATATTTTCCCTTAGAAGATGGCGCCGGATTCTCATCGCGAATCAATTCAAGAATGAATTCGTACTCACCTTTAGTGAGTTTGAATAAACTGCCTTGCGGATTAATGAAGTATTCCATCTTTTCAAGCTCAGCACATTCCTTAAGCGTAGCAAAATCAATTGGAAAAGATAGGCCTTCGAGCTTTTCAAAATAAATCTTCTCACCATCCTGCTCAGCGCTAATTCTCATTAAAGCAACAACCTGCTTAACCGGTGTGGATTCGTATCCAATGACCATATCACCAGCTTTGGCATCTATGAAATTCTGAAATATACGTCTCTTGTTTCCGTTGTCGTTATACAAAGTATAATCCTGAACTTCACCAACAGGCATACTCGCCATACTCCACATTTTCGGCTTAGCATTTAGGAACCAATAACGAATACCAGATGAATCGTTTTTTAAGAGTTCCTCTTTCGTAACATCAAAATATGGTTTTAAAATATAATCTTCAAACAGCTGCATTTCACTTTCTGGAACAGAAATACAGGTAGAATTATCATTAGGCGTCCACCATTTCTTATGGCCGGTATACGCACTTGTATCGCATGATTCAGCTATTATGGTATAGCTTCTCTCACACCAGCCATCCTTCTTCTCAGGATTTTCATCAACCTCATCAGAATCAATACGTCCCAACAATCTGATGCTGTTTCCACGGCACAAATAGAAAAAGTCCCCCTTTTTCATTGTAACCATAAAGTCTTCACCCTGAGATACTTTTGATTTTCCTTTTGCAGCTGTACTTTTATGAACAACTACAACTCGTTTTTTTTCAAAAGCAGTAGCTTCTGTTTCTGAAATACAGTCATTGCCATGACTAATTTTCCAGAAATGCGGAGCCAGATTTGCATAAAGATTGACCTTGGATAAATCAATTCTCTCCAATGCTTCTGTAAGTTCATCTCTGAGCTTCCAAACAAAAGAACCTTCTTCGTCCTTTTTCGCAGTTTTACCAACGTACAAAACAGGCCACCATTTACTGTTCTCATCATCGCCAAGCATTACTGGACATCCAGTTTTATGAACTATCCTTCTAGCAAGTGCTGATGAACCTGAATTATAGAAATTCTTACTTTCGCCGTATTTAATTGCTAACTGTGTACAAGAAGCCTTTCCACCATAAGCAAGCATACGCTTCATAATTTCTAAGCTACTGTCAGTGAACACCTCACTATCGTTAAGCAAAGCTTCCCAGTCATCTACAGTTAGTGCTGGTGTATAGTCCACCGGCCACCACTCATCTGTAGAAGGCGCAGAGTCATACTTGTTCAAATGTCTGCTAATAAAGAATCCAACATCAATTGTAAGCGTTCTGAGCTCTGGGTCAGGATAACAGGTTCCGGTTATCCGAGAAGCAAGCATAATCTTCAGTTCATTATCCTGCTGCAACTCAGCACAGATTTCATTGTAAAATGCCAAGAAGTTACGAATGTTATCTGCATAGGCGCCTTTTTTGAAAATATAATCGCTCTCCAGTACATTGGATACTGCTTTGATTTCACTCAACTTGTAAATGTAATACTTGTCAGGATAGCGTAACCAGAGATATGTGCATATAGCGTTTTCGTGCTGATAATGCTGACCAGCGCCATTACCGTATCTTTCAAGAAGGCTGTTAGATTTCTGCTTGAAGCTATCAATACGCTCATATACATCTTTGCTCTCATCAAAAAGCTCGATGAACATAGCTCTAACTTCTTCCCGCGCAATCTCTGCAAATTTAGTAATCATTTTTGCAGGGAAGTTATTCACTGATGCAAGAAGGTTTCCTGTCTGAGATAAAGCTTTTGTCAGCATTCCAGCAAAATTATCGGAATTCACATCCCAATTAATCTGAAAGCACTTTACTGCTTCCCATTTATACTTTTCATCCGGCCACTGCGTCTGAACAAAACATTTTTTGTATTCAACAAGCGCAGCCTTTAATCGAAATTTGTCTAACATTATTATTCACCACCTTACTTTGCATCACATAGACTCTTGTATATTTTATCAGAGAAGATACCAAGCACCTAATACGTTTTTACTGGTTGTTTTACTTGATTATCACTTGAACTCTGCTTGATTTTATCAACATATCACAACTCTGAAATAATGGCTGGTACTAAAGTTTTTAATATTTCTTTTTCAAATTCTCCCATCTAAACTTCTCCTTTTATCATTTCAAATATTTTTAATCAAATGTCCAAAACCTCTAAACTAGGTACAATTTTTATTAAAGTATAACTATGAAAAACCAACCTGCTACCTGAAATATAATCCGCTCTAGTTTAAGAGAGCATTTTCTTTATACTTTATTAAAGGTAAGGCTGCATAATTTACGTTTGCCCAAAAGTAAAAGTATTGTGGTATAGTTCATTTTGCGACTGTATAATTTTAAAGTAATATTCACACGGCGTTACCCCATTCCCCTATCTGCGAAAACTTGTCCATCTCACCTTCCGCAAAAACACAACTCTATTTCCATCAGACAATCCCCGCAGCCCCGCCTAAAATCAAGGTTTACGCACGAGAAGCACGGCGGTTTCCATTTGGGTAGAGGCGGTGTTCCGGATATCAGAAAGACGCAATCGAGCCTTGGCGGAAACATTATACTACCTGTCGCAAAGAATGCCAAACCATATTTTGCCGCCTACCATACATCCTGTGTTTCGATTATACCATAGATTTTTAGATTTCGGGATGCTTCACATCACCCAAAAGAGAATTTCTGCTGGTAGTGATTACTGCCAAGAATAAGACGCTCGAACTCTCAAGGCTCAAGCGTCTTATTCTTGGCAGTATTGTTTGGCACATCTGGATTCTAAATTGTGCCACAGCCTGTGGCATAATTACTCCAGTTCTTTTTCGATTTCTTCAATGGATGGCAGACTGCCACACAGTTCTTCAGGTAGCGCCTTAGCAATCTGGTTCTTCCACTCTGCCACACCAATGGGGTTTTGATATCCTGCCAGCGTGTATTCTACTACAGTTTCGTTTTTACCCTTTACCTGCAACATACCAATGGTCGGCTTGTCATCCGGGTGGCGCAGAACATCATTAACCACATTTTGATACATATTAAGCTGACTGATAAATCCCGGCTCAAAATCACAGGCTTTCAATTCAATCACTACATAGCATCACAGCTTCAAATGATAAAATAAGAGATCCAGATAAAAGTCATCGCCTCCAACTTCCAGATGTACCTGTCTGCCCGCAAAAGCCCCCACCCCATGTCCTAACTCCAACAGAAAACTTTGGATATGTTCTGTCAGTTTACGTTCAATCTCAACCTCTCTCCGAGGCATATCTGTCCCAAGAAAATCATACAGATAAGGGGCTTTAAACACTTGATTAACCAAATCGGAATCCGTAGGGGAAAATGCATCCGAAAAATTATTCACACTTCTTCCCGAACGCTCCATGAGACCGCCCTGTATATGCAATTCCAGTACATTACTGCTCCAGCCATTTTCTATTTGTTTTATGTGCATACCAGATACGGCTTTCCATAGAATCAAGTTTATCCAGTAACATCCGATTGGGTTCTCCACGGAAATTGTGCCACAACCTGTTGCACAATTTCAAAATCAGGCCAGCTCTCGGCGAACTTTCGCATATATTTAATGTTTCGCGGAGAGAAACCGGACATTTCAGGAAATGCATCCTTTAAGTCCTTGGACATACGTTCATTGACTTTTGTCCCCCAGCCTTCTTCCTGTTTTTTCAGAATGGCTCTGCCAATGTTCCAGTAAAGGCAGATCATGCTGGAGTTTGCATTTAACACGACAGAAATCCGCTGCTTTTGAATTTCCGCTTTTACTTCTTCTATAAAACTCAAATAAGCATCACTCATCTCGGAAAGATTTGGAGCAACAGGGAGTATCACTCAATCTTTATTCTTTCCCATTTGTTTTCGATTATCCAATTCTTTTCACCTCACAATACCATTCAGTACTTCCAGTTCTTCCTCCGTCTTTACTTTTCACCTTCTGTATCCAGCATATTTCTATCTCAGTCCTGTCTGTCTCACCAAACAAAACATGTCCACTTTTGTATCAAAGATCATCAATGTCATTGGGGTTAACTTCAATATTTACGTTAATGTTTTATTCCATTTTATTTTCGACAGATTTTGACACAAACCTCGCAGTGTCTGGAGTGTATAATAGTGATGTCCACAGAGTAGAATTGGGCCTGGGCGGACACTCCTACTTCTTAATCACTTTAGTCAATTCATGATTACACTAATCATCATTTCTTTTTCCTCTGGCCTTGATTCCGCAATCATAATTGTCAAAGCTCTTATCGCCAAGAAAAGATGTTATTTTTCACTTCAAATAATCTTCTTTTTCTGCTAAAGAATAAACACTTTCCTTATATGTTTCCATAATTTCTAACACATAGTTCGTTACCTCTATAACTTCATTATAATTAGGTACTCTCCTTCGCCCATGTACAATATTATGTCTAGGATTTAATAATTCGCGATCAATAAATGGTTCTCTTGCTTTAAACATATTCTCGTAATCTAAACCTATAATCTGAGTAATCTCTTTCAAAACATCTGGTTTCGGATTAGATTCTGTAGGTATTGCAGGCTCATCTTCATCAACTATAGGTTCTGCATTATCGTTTAACTTTATAATAAACTGTTGTGATAATATGTTTTCATACTCTTCAAGTGCTTTCTTAACAACTGAAGTTTTTACTTTATATTGATTATTAGAAAATAAGTTATAGTGTTTTTTCCTAATCAGAATGGCCGCTATCTCTAATTTCAATTTGCGACATTCTATTTTTTGTCCAGCAATATATGCTATGTATGCATTTGAGGCATATCTGATATATCCTTCGAAATGTGCACATGATAATGTAAAACAAGAGCGTAACAAACATGGCAAATAATCGTTTGCTATTATAAGGGTCCTTATATCTAATATTTCTTTTTTTCTCCATTGTAAATCTTGGTCCAATTCTTCTAAGAGCATTTCCAAAGTATTGATTTTTATGGCCAATTAAAAAACCTCCTGACCTACTTTAAGTAACGCTGTAAATCTATTAGTTGATCTTCTTCCCGAGAATGGCCCATATTGTTTATTTGTATGCATCATTTTAACTTTTTCCATAAATTCATTCTTAGATACCTCAGATATATAATAATCAATTTTTCTGCTCACTTCAGGGACCATAGCTTCATATGCACTTAAAGTTATAGAACCCACAAATTTATTATGTTCTATATCATATCTTTTGAATGCATTTTCACCCAACATATTATTTATATATCTAAAAGTTTTTTCAAATATTTCCACTTCCTTTTCTACATCTAATGCTTCTGTCGATATTAGACTTATTATCGTATTATCAAAATATTCATGCAGACTACTAGGCATATTATTAATATCTCCGTGTCTTGCTACTATAAATCTAATGATGTATTCTAAATCTTCTTGCTCTTTAATTGCTCTATCAGTAAGAGGCAAACAAGTTTTAAAATCTGCATTTTCCCTCATTTTTGACAAAATATCATAAAAATCTTTATTCTCCATAATAATTAGACAAGTTCTTATTTCTTGTGGTGTTAAATGTGAGCCGCCTGTATTCAATCTTTGGAACAAATCATATTTAGCATCTTTATCACTTGTTGATTTAAGTAATTTTACATCAATCTTTGCACGTTTAATCAATAATCTTTGAGCTTGAGTTAATTGATATACGTCATCATTTTCGTCTTCCCACACGATACCCTCTAATGCAGGCAAAAATTTTGTTTTTTCTAATTTTATTTTAGGACTCAATTTTTTATTTTCATCCATATATATACCTGCAAATTCAAAAATGGTGGATAATCTTTGTTGCCCATCTATTACATCCCAAATTCCGTCTCTACGATGAAAAATAAAAATAGGCGGCATTGGTATACCTAATAAAATTGATTCAATTAGCTTTGACTTTTGATCTATTCCCCACCTATATGCTCGCTGAAACTCAGGATGAATATCTATTTCTTCATCCCTATACATATTTATTATTTCTCCTATTGACATTGCATAGCTGTCTGTTGCTATTGTCCTCGCTGCTACTTCAATTTGTTCTTGTAACGTGCTAAGCATATCTTTTCTCCTTAACCTATTAGATTTATAGTTGTTTTTAATTCTGTACATATTAAATTCAAATTACGTTATACTTATTCTATCACATTTTATAGTCTTTTTTATCAGAAAACGTCATTAATCATTTTATAAATTATAACTAAAAAACTATGCCTGCTCCCTATGTTTGGAAAACGTTTTTATTTACTATTTTTTATAATTGTCATTTCTACTGATTAGCCTATTTCATATTTTCGACAATTGGAAAGAATCTTCCACATGTGGTGAGCGGACAATACTAATGACTAAAAATCATATTTTTCCCTTAATAGAAACAAATCTTCAGTATCCTACTAATTATTTTTTTCCGTCCAACTTATCTAATTCCCCAATACTCTCTAAAAAATGACATTCCACAGGAGACAATATATATTCCTGATTTCTTTTATACCTTTCATACTCCGAATGCGCCTTCTCTAAGGCCTGCTGATGTGTTACTTTCCCCTTTGTTGTTAATATATCACGTCTGGTCATCCTAAGATAATCATCAATCGTCTCCAGCCAGTCTTTCATATACATAGGCTCCTGATTTAAAGCATGTACCTCCGCAATATCCAAATACGCTGTAACAATTTTATTGAGTGCATCCAACTCTTTTTCATCAAGATAATTTTTCGCCACTTCTACATCCGAGAGTTTTATACGTTTGCCACTCCATGTAGTCAGTCCCATATTATCTTTATTTGCATCTGCCCTTTGGTAAATCACCTCTGCCACTGTATGCTTATGTGCTGCCCAATGCATCTTGTTTTGAACCTGTTTAAAAAACTGTACGGAACTCTCCGCCTTCGGATTGTAGTCAATACTGGTCGCATAGATTTCCAGCACTTTTCTCCAAAACACTTTTTCTGAAGACCTTATATCCCGGATACGCGCCAGCAACTCATCAAAATAATTTCCTCCACCAAGATTCTTTAATCGTTCATCATCCAGCGCAAATCCTTTAATCATATATTCTTTCAGGATATTTGTAGCCCAAATCCTAAATTGTGTTCCTCGCAAAGATTTCACGCGATAGCCAACAGAGATAATAACGTCAAGATTATAAAAATCCACATGATATCTTTTTCCGTCGGAACCAGTTGTTGCAAAATTTGCAACAACTGAATTTCGGCTTAACTCGCCTTCTAAAAAAATATTTTTTATATGTCTGGATATCGTGGATTTATTTCTTTGAAATAGATCTGCTATCTGATCTAACGATAACCAAACAGTATCGTTATCAAACGTAACTTCAACTTTGGTAACTCCATCCTCTGTTGTGTACATCAATATATTAGATTTTTCCACTTTCTCTTCCCCCGCCAAAAGATCTCCGAAAATAAATTCGAAGATTATACTATTCCTTAAGTTTCCATATCCATTTCACTATATTTTACCATACTCCCCTCACCATTACCATCTGAAAGATTCCTTCATTTCCGTTTATTTTCCCCTCTGCAACATAACATCCTCGTTTACCTATTATTCAAACTCACATATCTGATATCCCTCTTTTTCAGCATAACAAATTATCAACCGCTTCTCATAAACATCTATTCTCTTCACTCTATCCTTTACGACATTTTCATCATATTCCCCATTACATACAACTTTTCCCAACATCTCTCTTACATCTTGATCGTTCAAGGTAGGTGAATTTTCACACTCTGCCTTTCCTTTTTCCATCCTTGTCCCACATCTCCATACAATCTTCCCACGCTCCGTTCTACGCCTGAATCCTACCCCGCAATTCCCGCATACCAATAAATTACTAAGCAAATATTTGCTGCTATATCGGTTACCACTGCTAATCTGATTGCCGTCAGCTGTTCTGAGCAGTCTGGCTCTATTAAGCATTTCCTCCTGAACCTTATCAAATATCTCCGGAGAAATAATAGCCGGATGACTTCCTTTCACATAATATCTGGTACGCTGTCCAATATTTTTCTTACGTATACCATTCAGATAATCCTCCGTAAATGTTTTCTGAAGCATTATGTCTCCCTTATATTTCTCATTCTTTAGCATTTGCTGGATTACATTTGCACTCCATACCTTTTTACCTGTTACCGTTTTTATACCCCTTTCCTCCAAATGTTTTTTTATCTGCGAAAACGTGTAGCCCTTTAAATATAACTCAAAAATCAATTCTACTATTTTGGCCTGCTCCGGAACAATTACCAATTCCCCTTCCACACACCGATACCCCATAAAATGTTTGTAGCTGCTAAATAGTCCTTCCTCAAATTTTCTTTTTATTCCCCACTGAATATTCTCACTCAAGTTTCTGCTTTCTTCTTGCCCCATTGCTCCTGATAAGGTTATTGCCGCTTCTGCATCTGGATCAAACGAATTCACATTTTCAATTTCAAAATACATTTGAATACCCCTTTCTTTCAAATATCTCATAATCTGCAATAGCTCTATCGTATTTCTGGATACTCGTTTTGCAGATTTAGTGATTATGTAATCGAATTTCCCCTCTGTAGCACTTTCTAACATATGTTTTAATCCGTTACGGCCCTTTTTCCTTAATCCACTTCTTCCACAATCCCAGAATACTCCTGAAAATACCCAACCTGGATGATCTGATATCTGTTCCGTATATGCCATAATTTGATGAGCCAAACTAGCTAACTGCGTCTCTTTCTTAGTGCTGACGCGGCAATATGCCGCCACTCGCAGCGGTTCCATATTCTCTTTTTTCACAGGTATATAATATATCTTTTTCAAAACACATCACCTCGTTCCATCAATAAGGAAAAGGCGCGAAAGCCTAAAGCCTTCACGCCTCACCACACGGCAACTATCCAATCTCACCTAATCATCATTTAACACTCTTTTGCAACAGGACAATACTTTCCGTATGTACCGTCCCCGGAAACATATCCACCAACCAAGCCTCCTCCGCCCGATACCCCATTTTCTTCATATACCTTACATCCCTGGCCAGCGTCTCCGGATTACACGACACATACACCACCTTCTCGGCTCCCAGCTTCCCTATGGCGTCCATAAACTCCTCCGTACTTCCGCTTCTGGGAGGGTCCATGATAACCACATCCGCTTTCTCACCCTGTTCAGCCATATTCACCAGAAAACGTCCTGCATCATTGCAATAAAAGCGGATATTTTCAATTCCGTTCATCTTCGCATTATTAACAGCATCCCTGACTGCATCCTGATTCAGTTCCACGCCAATAACCTTCCCGGCCGTCTTACTTGCTATAATCCCAATGGTTCCGATACCGCAATACGCATCCACCACCAGTTCCTGCCCGGTAAGACCGGCCAGTGACAATGCCTTATCATAAAGGATTTCCGTCTGCACCGGATTCACCTGATAAAATGACTTTGATGATATACGGAACCGGCATCCGCACAGCTCGTCCACAATATATCCCTTGCCATACAGCACATGCTCCTTATCCCCCAGAACCATGCTCGTTCCTCTTCCGTTAATATTTTGGACGATGGTGGTAATCTCCGGATGTTTCTCCCGCAAAGCCTTAACAAAGTTACTCTTAGACGGAAACACCGGAGATGCTGTAACCAGCACTACCATAATTTCCCCTGTGGAAAAACCCTTACGGATTAAAACATGTCTGAGAAGCCCAAAGCCCGTATCCTCATCATAGGTCCTGATTTTAAAAGATTTGAGCATTCCGCGTATAGTACCGATGATTTCATCTGCTTTCTGGTCCTCTATAAGACACTTCTCCACCGGAACTACATGGTGTGTATTTTCTTCATATATTCCGGAAATGATATTTCCTCTTTTGTCCCTGTCAAATACAGCATGTACCTTATTGCGGTAATGAAAGGGATCCTTCATGCCTATAATAGGCTTTACAGGACAGAGTCCTTTTAGCAGTTCTTCCGCCTGCTTCTGTTTGAACGCAAGCTGCTTGGCATACTCCATATCCAGCAGCTGGCAGCCTCCGCACAGATTCAGCACCGGGCAGATACTGTTGCTCCGTCTGCTTCCCCGTCCCCCATATGAGCCTCCTCTTTTGGAATCCTCTCTCCGCCTTTCAGCATTAAGAGCCTCTCCATTTTGTTTTTTAGAGACTGAAAATCCTTCCGCCCCTTTGCGTACCCTTGGTGAGCTGCCATCCCTGCGTTTTTCTCCACTGCGCTGCCTGGAAAATGCGCCCTCATTCCCATCAAACCGTTTCCCGCTCTCACCTGCACCGTTTTTACCTTCTCCGTCCCTCACCTTGTGTTTACTGTCTTTCACGTTGCCTCTCACCCTATCCTTCACTCCGTCCCTCACGCTGTCTCTCACCCTGTCTTTCACTCCGTCCTTCACGTTGTCTCTCACCCTGTCTTTCACTCCGCCCTTCACGTTGCCTCTCACCCTGTCTCTCACTCCGTCCTTATCTCCCTTTACGCCTTTCCTGCTTCCTATACCCGAATCTATCCCCACTCTTTTAACCATCCTTCCAGCCATTTTACCGGACATTCCTCTATCCGCTCTTTTATCCATCTTTCTATCTCCTCGTATTCATCCATAATTTTATGCGCCTACAGCAAATTCCAAGTTACTGTCAACTTCATTCAAACATGCTTAACCTTCTCTAAATCAAAATCCATATGGCCATTCTACCATATATTTCCCCTAATGTATAACCATATAAACCGAATAAATTACATCCTAAAAATAACATCTCCCTGCTGTCAATAACAGGATAACATAAATTTTTGCCATACCTGTTATGAATGCCCTGTCCCCACATCCCCAGCCGCCCCGCCACAAATCCACACCCTTTCCCGCAAAAAAGACCGGATATTTCCCGCAGCACTGCTCTGCATTCTGCAATGCCGCGGGATTACCCAGCCTTTTTCATCCATTTACTATCTTTATCTGTCCAGCCTTTTTTCCAATCCGGCCATCATCAACCGCTCCTGCTTTATCTCAAGGCTTCTCCCCGCTTCTCAATCTTCCTCATCTCTCAAACTGCTCTCGTAGCCTCCGCCAGCCACACTCTCTCATCCTCATCCAGATAGGGACTAATCTTCTCATACACCTGCTCATGGTACCGGTTCAGCAGCTCCACATCCCGCTCCGTCATAATTTCCCTGTCAATTACCTCCAAGTCAATAGGAACGTACGTCAGATACTCAAAACGCAGGAACTGGCCGTATTCATTCTTCTCATCCTCAACACACAAAACCAGATTCTCGGTCCTGATTCCATGGCTTCCCTCAATATACACACCAGGTTCATCCGATGTAATCATACCCGCTTCCATCACCGCATTGTCCTGGCGCTCCGGGACCATTTTGAAGCGGATTCCATTGGGACGTTCATGTACACTGGACAGGTAGCTCACCCCATGTCCGGTACCGTGTTCATAGTTAAGCCCCCGTCTCCACAGCGGCTCTCTGGCCGCATAATCAAGGCTGAGTCCGCGGCAGCCATGAAGAAACTTCACATCTCCCAGACGCAGCATACTCATAAGCACCAAGGTAAAATGTTCCTTTTCCTCATCAGTCACAGGCCCCATGGCAATGGTTCTGGTAATGTCGGTGGTCCCTTCATAATACTGGCCGCCGGAATCAATGAGGTACAGCCCCCTGGGCTCCAGAGGGATGCTGCTCTCCGGTGTGGCGGAGTAATGGCACATGGCTCCATGTGCTCCATATGCGGATATGGTTGCAAAGCTCAGGCCAATGCATCCCTCCTGGTCCATGCGCAGCTTCCCAAGATAATCCGACACGCTGATTTCGTCCATGGGAATACGCCCCGTATTCTTCTTCAGCCAGTAAATAAACTTGGTCATTGCCACGCCGTCCTTGATATGGGCCCGCTTTTCATTCTCTATCTCCACATCATTTTTAACCGCCTTCATGGAAGCAGTGGGATTCATCCTGTCGATCACCTTATTGGACCCGTCAATCAGGCGGTATACAGCATAGTTGACACGGCATTTCTCCAGCAGGACTTTCTCGTTTTTAATCCCCTCCACCATATCGTATACCCCGTCATAAGGCATCACTGTGACGCCCGTCCGTTCCAGATACTCCCTCACGCTTATGCCCTTTGCATCCTCCAGATACGGATAAGCTTTTCCTTCCAGCACACTGCTGTTGACAAACAGATACAGTTGGTCCATGGTCACCAGAGCGTACGACAGCACCACGGGATTATACAGAATGTCATTGCCTCTGATATTTAACAGCCACGCTATATCATCCAGGGAGGTAAGCACGTGAACAGATGCATGGGCCTTTTCCATAGCCTCCCTCACATCCGCGATCTTATCCAATGCGCTCTTTCCCGCATACCTCTCATCCAGGACCCATGCAGGTTCCGCCGACAGCTCAGGCCGTTCTTGCCAAATCATGCCTGCCAGGTCTTCCCCGTAGGAAATACGCGCTCCCCGCTCCCTAAGCATTTCCTCCAAAGCAAGCCCTTCAGCCGCATTGACTACCCGGCCGTCAAATCCCAGGCATCCGCCCTCAGGCATCTTATCTTCCAGATATGCTCCCAGTGAGGGGACGCCCTCCTGCCCCATTTTCATCATGGTCACTGTGGAATCCTTTAACTGGGCCGCTGCCTGCACATAGTAACGCCCGTCTACCCAAAGGCATGCTTCGTCCATTGTAATCAGAGCCGTACCGGCCGAGCCGGTAAATCCGGTCATATATTCCCTGCATTTGAAATGCTCTCCCACATATTCGGATTCGTGGAAATCTGCCGTGGGTATCATATACGCATCCATGCCCCGCTCCTTCATCAATTTCCGCAATGCATCCAATCTGTCCCGAACCACATTCATAACATTTCCATCCTTCCGTTTCATTCTATCCTTTCCTTCTAACCCCTTTCCTTCTAACCCCTTTCCTTCTAACCCCTTTCCTTCTAATCCCTTTCCTTCTAATCCCTATTCCACTACCTCTATTCCACTCCCCCTGTCTCACCAATCCCTATCCCACAAATCCCTCTATCTCAAATCCCCATCTTATCATCTGTCTCCCTGCACTTATTTCTTCCTCATGGCATCCTCTATGGCCGCCCCAATACCTTCATTGTACGTAGGCTGTGCCCGCATGGCAAAAGACATTTCCTCTGCGCTCAGTCCGTTGGCTATGGCCGTGGCTATTTCCCCAATCATATCCGTAGCCCTGGGGCACATCATCTGTGCTCCCACGATGGTATTTGAATATGCCTCAAATACCAGACGGATAAATCCATTTTCCCCTCCGGTTATAATGGATTTTCCATTTTCCCTCATGGAAAAATGACCGCAGCGCACCTTCAGCCCCTTTTCCCTGGCAATTTCCTCCGTGATGCCGACAGTGGCAATCTCCGGGTCCGTATAGATACAGTTTGGCACAATCGGAAGGGACACATACATACCGTTAGGCACTACCTCCAGCTTAATGCTGTGGGGCCTTCCGGCAATCTTTTCCACCACATATGTACCCTGGGCCGCTGCCACGTGGGCCAGCTGTGTCCTGGCGGACACATCCCCGATGGCGTAGATTCCCCGCTCGCTTGTCTCAAAATCGCTGTTTACGGCAATCTTCCCGCCTTCCATCTCCAGAGAAATATCCTTGCCTAAAAGCTTCTCCACATTGGGCCGGCGTCCGATGGCCATGAGTATCTGGCCTGCCCTCATTTTGATGGGTTCTCCCTCCCCGTTGGGAGTGATGACGCAGCTTAGCCCGCCCTCTTCTTCCAATATCTCAGTAACCGTGGCATCGCAGTACACGTCAATGCCCTTTTGGCGCAGCTCTTTTTCCAGCTCCGCGGACATCACATCATCCATAGGCGCCATCAGATGCTTCTGCTTCTCCACAATTGTCACATGGGAACACAGGTTGTTGAACATGGTGGCAAACTCCACCGCGATAACGCCTCCGCCCATGATTGTCAGCCTGTCAAAATTCCAGCTCTCAGCTGCCAGCAGCCTGTCGCTGTTCCATACGCCCGTAAGGTCCGCGCCGGGAATCCGGCTCATGTAGGGCACTGCGCCTGTAGCTATAATGACAGCATTTCCGCGGAAGAATTCGCGGCCGCCTTCCTTTAGCTCCACCTCCACGGTCCTGTCCCTGCGAAGCACCGCTGTTCCGTAAACAATTTCCACATTCAGCTTCTCAAAGCCGTACTTAATGCCGTCCCTGTATTTGACCACCGCACTTTTCTTATACTTCTGCATTTTCCCAAAATCAAAGGAAATAAAATCCGTGGACACGCCAAATTCATCGCAGCTCTGCATCATATGAAACATATCAGAGGCGTGAAGCAGCGCCTTGGTTGGAATGCATCCTCTGTTTACGCATGTGCCTCCAATCTTCTTTGCCTCTATCACCACAACCTTAAGGCCAAATTCCGCTGCTTTAAGCGCTGCCGTATAGCCCCCTGGCCCGGCTCCTATAATCACTACGTCAAATTCTCTTGCCATACCCGTTCTCCCTTATGTTCTTATAAATTATTCTTTTAAATTATCATGATTACATTATATTTCAATTAATTTCTTCCAAGCATTTCTTCAAAGAAGGCAAGCCTAAATCAGCCCCAAATGCCTGCATGCCTTCCATACCCCGTCCCGGTCAATATCATCTGCCACGTAATCCGCCACAGCCTTAAGCTCCTCCACGGAATTGCCCATGGCAATGCCGATGCCTGCCTCACGGACAATCTCATAGTCATTCATGCTGTCTCCAAAGGCCACTGTCTGCTCCAGGCCAATGTCATAGTACCGGCACAGCCGTTTCAGCCCCTCTGCCTTGGAAGCCTCCTGCTCCACCACATCCGCCCCCATGTTCCCGGAGAACATAGGAAATTTGAATTCAGGAAAATGGGCTTCCAGCTCCCTGGCGCCTTCCGGACCGCCGATGTAAACCAATGTCCTCACCGGCATATCCAGCAATTCCCATCCATCCATGAAATTGCGCTCCGAAACACCCCAGCGAAGCCGGTCCATGCGGACCACGCCCTCCGGGTGGATATAATAATCCTTTCCCTCCTGGCTGACGCCCAGGGAAATTCCGTGGGCATCCCCGTATTCCAGCAATGCCCGAAGCCTTTCCTTGTCCATCAGATGTTCAAACAGGACATTTCCCTCAGCCACAACCCGCGTACCGTTCATGTGTATCACCGCGTCCGGCATAATCATATCCCGGTATACCACACTCATATCATGGTCCATGTTTCTGCCGCTTCCTATGGCAATGACCGAGTCCTTCCGCAGCAGTTCCAGTGCTTTCATGGCGCTGTCCGGAATTTTCCAGGTCTTATGGTCCAGCAGTGTCATATCCAAATCAAAGCTGACAATCCGCTTTTTCTTACTTGGTTTCTGTGTCATTTTTAAATTCTCCGAATAAATTAAAATTAGGTCTTTTCAAAATGAAAATTATCTGATATAATAATTGAGGTTCGAGAACGGAGTATGGCGTAGCTTGGTAGCGCGCTCGGCTGGGGGCCGAGAGGTCGCAGGTTCAAATCCTGTTACTCCGATTCACTTGTTATATGTCAGAATCTTTATCTTATAAGGATTCTGGCATTTTTTTGTACCCTGTACCCGCAGGCTTCCATCTGAATCCAAACTATATCTTAAGAATATCCTCACCCAAACTCCGAGCAAAACATTTCTATATACATCCGGTGCGCAAATTTCTTCGCAATCCTCTGAAAAAGAGCCCTTTTGTCCCGGCGTACTGCCGTACAGCGTTTTCTTTCATCAAAGTGATTAACAGCAGCACCGTGTCCCGATTGATTATACCACGTTCTGCTAAATTATTCCATCCATTTTCTATGAGCGTGAGCGCTGACTCCTGCGCTGATTCCTGCGCTGACTTTTCATAATCAGGGAATAAGCATGACCGTTGAAGGATCCGGCTTATTACTGCCCCGGAAATGGAAATGAATACACAGGAGGTAATCAAAACACAGGAGGATACTATCAGAATTCCGATAAAACACAACGACGAACCAAAAAAGATACAAGATATGATTTTTAAGCCTTGACAGAATAACAAATATATGAACTTTTTTCAAGCATGCCGGCCCTCTCAATGGATGGACGCAGCTCAATAGAAAATCAGATAATGGGGAAATGTGCTGCCTGACTCAGCAGAAACAAATCCATTCCCTCTAAACAGAATCAGAGCTGCCGCAGCTCAACATCATGCCGCAGCAGCTCTGATTCCGCTATATTATGCATTTATTATGCATTCCCTTAATCAGCTATCCTTTTTACCCTTCGCGTCAGCAACCCGCTCAGCCAATCCTCTCTCTGGATCACAAACACAGACACCAGGATAAGAAGCATCCCTCCCACCTTAGCCATGGTAATCTCCTCGGACAGGAGCAGGGCGCTTAAGAGGATTCCCACCACCGGATTGATGTACGCATACGTGGAAACAACAGAGGTTTTCCACCTGCGCAGCAGATACAGATAGGAGGTCAAACCTACAATGGAATCTGCAATTCCCATATATGCCATGGGAAGGGCGCCGCGCCACGATAACTTCCCCAGGTCAAAATTTCCGGTCAAAACTGCACAGAAAAAAAACAGGATTGCGGGAATCGCGGACTGGTAAAAAATCTGCACCTGTACGGAGGCGCTAATTGACTGATATTTCAGATAGACAGTTCCCACCGACCACACGATATCAGCAAGCAGCAGCAGGGCGATTCCAATAGGGTCGGCGTTTCCGCCGGAAACACTGCCCACCACCACCACAGCGATACCGGCAAACCCTCCGATAATCCCCCCAATCCCCACCCAGCTGACGCATAGTTTACGGGCGGCAAGGGAGTCCACCAGCAAAATCGTAATGGGAATCAGGCTGACCATGACCGTGCTTATTCCCGCATCCACACGCCGGGAGGCGAATAAAAGCAGCACCGTGTTCAGAAAATACATAAGGACACTTCCCACTGCCAGAGTCTTTCCGTCACGTAAGCCGACAGCAAGGGACTCATGCCGAAAGCCCACCCACAGCGCCATCAATACAGACGCAATCAGAAAACGCAGGCTGCCGGCAAAAAACGGATGAATCATGCTGGAGGACAGCTTATTTGCCACGCCGGCCGTCCCCCAGAAAAAGCAGATGTTAAAATAGGCGGCAAAGGGAAGCAGCCTGCGCAGAGAAGAATCGCTTTTCATATTTGTTCCCTCTAAAACCGCCGAAAGAACCGCTAGGTCGTCCACCCCATGGGTGTCATCACGCAGAAACCGATTGCAGGTGTTTCACCTGTATTTATGGTTCTGTGAGGCATGTTGGGCCTCACCACCAGTGAATCACCGGCATTCAGATGATAAGTTGTCTCTCCCAGTACCATATCGGCTTCCCCCTGCAGCAGAATGACAATTTCCTCAGATGGGTGAGTCAAAAATTCTTCGGAGTCATGGCCGCCCGGTTCAATCTGAAATTGAATCACCATGGATGACGGTGTGTATTCCGGTGCTGACATCGGAGAAACAATCTCGTAAAATATCTCACTTTTGGGAAACTTGATAATTGGTCTCTGGTCGCTCTTTACCATGGCAGGATGATGTTCCGACTGGTCCACCAGCAAATACGGTGAAACCCCCAGAAACTCACTCACTTTGCGGAGAGAGGCCAGGGACGGTTCAACCGCTCCGCGTTCCAACTGGGAAATATATCCAATTGAAAGTCCTGTGGCCTCTGCAATATCCTTCAGCGTCAGTTTTTTTTCTTTTCTTAATTTTCTAATTTTTTCTCCAACCATAATGCAACCTCTACTAGAATTCGTTGAGCGACGGCAATTCCCCAAGGACCTGTTATACAAACAAGCATTGTCCCATAGTAAATGCGTCTTTCACAGGCCAGGACAGACAACGCCTCCACATGCCATAGCTTATCTTACCATATTTCCGAAAACTCCGACAGTATCTGACTGCAAATTTTAGCAAAAAGGATTATCGCTGGAGTCACGTTCTTCTTTTCAAACGAAAAACGGAGCTAAAAATCATATTCCCATTAAAACAGCTGCTGACAAAATCAGTGCCTGTGCAATATATAGGATGCCGAACAACGGCATGAAAAACTTCCACCACTTGTGCATTGGAATTCCGCTGATACCGATGGAAATGGCAAGGGAACATGTGGGCCACAGAATATTGGAAAAACCGTCGCCGAACTGGAATGCAAGGCAGGTTACCTGCCGGCTGACTCCCAGCAGATCTCCCAGAGGCGCCAGAATCGGAATCACAGTGGCAGCCTGTCCGGTGGAGGATGGAATAAAGAAGTTAATCAGTGTCTGCAGAATCAGCATTCCCTGAGCCGCAATAATCGGCGGCATTCCCTGAAGCACCTGGGAGGCGTAAAACACGATTGTATCAATAATCATGGCGCCCTGAAGGATAACCAGGATTGCCTTTGCAAAGCCCACAACCAGAGCCCCCATCACAACCGAGGACGCACCTTCGAGAAATTCTTCAGCCATTTTGCTTGGTCCCCATCCGCTGACAGCGCCTGCAAATACGCCCATCAGCACAAAGATACCAGCCAGTTCCGCGTTGCCCCATCCTAATTTCAGAGAGCCGTAAAAAATGGCAACCAGGGATACGAGGATTTCCAGAAGAATCCACATCTGCTTTTTCGTGGTCTTTGTGTTTATGATTTCCTCACGGTTAAAGTTAATATCCAGCTTATCCCCAAGAATCAGACTCTTAGATGGATTTTTGCTTACTTTCTGTCCATAGTAGAAAATATAAGCAATTCCCAGTGTGCTGAAAATCACAAAGGATACCACACGGATTCCCATTCCCGAAAAGATGGGAACTCCTGCGATTCCCTGTGATACGGGTACCGAAAACGGATTGAGCGTGGCGGCAGACCATCCAATTCCCTTGCCCAGCTCCAGTATGGCGAATCCTGCCAGGGCATCATAGCCCAGCGCCACACCAAGCCCCATAAACACGGGAATCAATCCATTATACTCATTCCACATACCAAAGGTTGAAGAAAGTACAGCAAATGTCAGGAAGAAAACCGGGATTACCAGCTTTGCCCTGGACGAAAATCTCCGCAGCAGCGAACCGAGAAATGCGTTAAATGCGCCGGTTTTAAGCACCATGCTAAACGCACCGTTAACAAGGAATATCAGCATGGTTACTTCCGCACCGCTGACAAGTCCCCTGTGGAGAGAACTGAGAATGGTCACCAGTCCGGCCGGATGTTTTTCCTCAAGGGTGTGGAAGGTGCCGGGAATAACCAGTGTGCGGCTTACTCCCTCCACTTCCACTGTCTGGGTATCAAACTGGCCCGGCGGAACAAACCAGGTACAGACTGCCACAAACAGAATGATAGCGCAGATAATAACATAGACATGCGGTATTTTAATGGGCTTGCGTGCTATGGCCGCAGTTCCGCCATTGGTGTGTACATTTTTATTCTTTTGCATATACATTGCTCCTTAATCGAACATATTCGTTGTGATGTGTCAGTTCCAATTCGCCCTCAGTACGCGCAGCAGATTTTTGCCGGTCAGTTTTGCAATATCTTCCTCTGAGTAACCACGCCGTTTCATTTCATCAATCACGTTTTCCAGCTGCCAGCAGCCTTCAAACCCTTTGGCATGGCGTTCATCCGACCGGGTGCCCACACAGCTGTTATACGCTCCTACCACTGCCGGATAAAGCACAGCCTGGTCTGCGGTTCCCTTGTCATCCTTATTACCATCCAGGGTATTGTCAGCGCCGAACGACACATGGTCAATCCCAATAAGATTTACCACATAATCCACATGGTCTACATAGTCTCTCACATCCGGACGGCAACCCTTCTCTTTTTTCCAAATCAGAGGAGCCCAGGGGGAAATTCCCATGACACCGCCGTTTTCCTTGATAGCAAGCATTTCCTCATCGGTTTTGGTTCGTACGCTGGGTGTGATGTTATAAACACCGGCATGGGTAATCGCCACAGGCTTTTCACTTAGGCGGATAATATCCATTGTGGTCTTTTTGCCCACATGAGACAGATCGGCCAGCATGCCCAGACGGTTCATCATCTTAAGGACCCGTTTGCCAAAGTCAGTCAGTCCGCCGTCCTGAGACTCGCAGCAGCCCGTGCCTATGAAGTTAGCATCATTATAAGTCATCTGGATCACCCGCACTCCCAATTCATAAAAAACGCGGAGCTGCTCCAGTGAATTCTCTATGGAGTTAGGATTCTGGAACGCTAAAATAAGAGCCTTTTTTCCATCTTCCTTTGCTTTATAAATATCGGCTACAGACTTTGCAATCATGAGGCCATATTTCGGGTTGTCCAGCATATTGTATATCTTACCAATACTCCTGGTGCTGGCAACATACCCATCCCCCTCCCCGGGAATGGTCAGAAAAAACGCGTCCATTTTAGAATGCAGTACATCCTCGGTGACACCTGTAAATTCGGTCTCGGTAAACGCGCAACCATCAATGATTAAATCTTCCTTCATTTTTTACCTCCACTAAAATTTTATTTAACAAAAGAATAATTCGGTTTTGTTTGCAACCTCGTATAGGCTTTTGTTCATGCCATAAGAGTATCATATATACATGTTATTTACAAGACAGTTCTTCCACATAATCACAAATTCTATGACTATATCAATTTTTTATTGTATATTTTGTATACTTTTCACAAGAATTGTTTTTTAAAGGCTCTCTCCTTGACTTTATACCGCCTTGAATATAAAATGAAATAAAATTATAGTATAATTTCAAAATTGGAGGGGTTATTATGAGCCAAGCTATTCAAAAACGTATCGCATATATTGGCGCAGGCCAGATGTGTGAAGCAATTTTTAGTGGTCTTATCAGTTCCGGTTCCATTTTGCCGGAGCATATCCTGTTGTATGATGTAAACGAATCACGGCTTACAGACCTGCAAAGCCGTTACCGCACAAACATCCTAACACCTTCCGCCCATGCCTATGAAGATTTGGTATCATGGGCAGATATTGTGTTTTTGTCCGTACGCCCCCAGGATGCCAGAGAAACACTCTCTAAAGCAGGCATGCTCTTCCGGCCGGATCAGACTGTAATCTCAATCATGGGCGGGGTGAAGCTCTCCTTTCTGGAGGAATATATCAAAAACGCGGCAGTGGTACGGGTAATGCCCAATACACCTATGCTGGTAATGGAAGGAGCCGCAGGAATTGCCCTGGGCGCCCGCTGTACTTCCCAAACAGAGGAGTTGGTAACCTCAATTTTTAATGTTATTGGAAGCAGCTATGTATTGCCGGAATCACTAATCGACCCATTGACCGGAATCAGCGGGTGCGGTCCTGCATTTGCATATCTCTTTATTGAAGCCCTGGCTGACGGCGGTGTGGAGATGGGACTCAACCGTGACGCGGCACTAAGCCTGGCAGCCCAGTGTCTCATCGGAGCCGGAAAAATGGTATTAAAGACAAATACACATCCCGGTATTCTCAAAGACCGGGTATGTTCCCCCGGAGGCGGCACAATAGCCGGCGTACATACCCTGGAAGAAGGAAAATTCCGCGGTGTTGTGATGGATGCCGTGGTGCAGAGCATCCGGCGGATGCAGAATGTGGGTGATAAAGCGTAAGAGCAGAACTACCCTCCTGACTTATCCACAATCATTCTCCCCTCAATTCAGTTATACACAGTACCAGACCTGGTATTTTCAGACGATTCACATAAAATATCTAGTGTTTTCGGTGGATAATGTGGATAACTTTGTGGATATCCTGTTAATCTTCTGTTGATTCCATGTGGATGTTCTTTTGCCCACACGCTAAGAGGGCCGTACACCTTGGGTTCGGTGTACGGCCCTCCTTCTTATTCCAGCAAATCCTCATAAGATGTTCCCAGCGCTGCTTTGATGGCTTTCAGCTGAGAAACCTTTATATGCTGCGTCCCTTTTTCAATTTTCACCAATGCCTCTCTTGTAATGTCTGCCCCCATCAGCTGCAGGATACGGACCAGGTCCGTCTGGCCGATGTCGGATTCCAGCCTGATTCTGCGTATGTTGGCGCCAACATTGGTTCCTTCATCATTTTTTATCACATCCATTACCCTTCCCCCGTACGCATGATTCCATTCCATAAACTCACTTCATGAACCCATTTCAGTCCATTTCACCCTTCATATTATGGAGATTTTATGTTATAATGGGACCAAAACCAGTCCATCATTTGAAGAATTCAATGAGGTGACCCTATGGAACAGTATGACTTTACAGACACCGGCAATGCCAAAGATATCTACGGATTACTGGATTGCATGTCGGAAAAGGAACTGGAGATGGCCAGGGAGGCGGTCCGAAACATCCGTGAAACCGCGCAGCTGGCCCAATTCGAGCGGTACAATGCGTGGTTCGACCACACCCTTCTTCCCATCTTCAAGGAATATGCCCAGATGACCTCTTCCCTGCTGCAGATTGAGCGGGATAACGGGACCATCGACGTCCTATTCCGCAACAGCGGCGGTCTGGACATCACAGAGAACTGTAAGGGGATGTATATGGCGCTCATGATAGCTGTACATATATTCATGGATTCAGACGCCGGAGACGCGGTTCTGGCCCTGACCTATGACTGCTGCAGGATTGTATCATGAAATGATGCCAGCTCATCCTGCCGCCCGGCCACCATCCGCTCCATATCCGCCTTAAAGCACTGCACTGGATACTGATACCCCTCATATCCAGCCATCCGGCAGCGTTCCCGGTTCACCTCATGACAGTGGACCGGCTGGAACAGCTGCCCCTTCTTTACCAGGGCCGGGATTTTCCACAGACAGTTGTCCATCTGGTTAAGCCCGGCCACAGAACGCCTGCCATGGGTCTTTGTGCCCCGGATCCCCCCTGCCTGCTCCAGATAGGCATGGTTTTCTTCCCTGCCGTATCCCTCCGACTCCATGGCCTGCTCCAGCCCTTCCAGAAAATGCTCCCGGTAATGTTTCCATGCACTGCCGTCCATTCCGCAAAGCACCACTGCAAAACGGTTGCCGGCATTGACCGCCGCCTACTTTAACAGCTCATCATAGGTCGTCTCCAGTATGACCTTGATGGCCTTTAGCTGGGACACCTTGATATGCTGGATGCCCCGCTCTATTTTTACCAGTGCCTCCCTGGTGAGATTGACCTCAAAGTCCCACTCTTCCAGGTCAATCTTCTGAATCAGCTCTGTCTGTCCAATCCCTTTTTCCTTGCGGATTCTGCGGATATTGGTCCCTATATTCGTATTCTCATCATTTTTAATTATATCCATTCTTCCACCCTGAATATCTGGACTGATTTTAGTCCTTTTTGCTCTTAATCTTATTCAAATTTTATGATATAATGGGACCAGTATCAGTCCAAATGGAGGTCAACCCGCTATGCCGCTTTGCTTTTTTGCCTGTGATGACACATCTGTCCTTTACTGTAATGATGACTGCCTGAAATTTTTCCGGGAGCAGGCTCCCGGGACGGAATCACCTGCGGCAGCCCAAAAGGCTGCAAGCCGCTTTCCGGGATACCAGGTATTTCCCCTCGGACCATACACCTGCTGCATGTTTGCTTTTCCCCGGACCGACTCTGCCTCCGGGTTTTCCCAGGGTAATGACAGGCTGCCTGTAATATATGAATCCGTGCTCAACGAGGTGGAGGAGGGAGTTGTCATATCAGACCATGAGAACAGGGTCATATTCATCAACCGCGCGGCAGAGGCCATTGAAGGCGTGGATGCCCGGATGTCCCTGGGCAAACGCATGGAGGAGCTCTATCTCCCTGTGGGAAACGGAAAAAAGAAGAACAGCCATGCCGCTGTCCTCAACACAGGCATTGCCCCCAACGAACATTTGAACCAATATGTTGTAAAATCATCACACAAGATAATGAATGTGGTGGAACGCATGTATCCGGTCAATATCCATGGCCGCACCATGGCTGTGTTCTCCCTGATTAAGAACCTGCCAGTCATACAGAAGTCCATGGAACAGGGCCTGGAGCTCTATGATTATTTCAGGGAAAACACTCCCCACAACGGTACCCGCTATACCTTCCGAAGCATTGTGGGCAGCGATATACGGTTTGTGGAGGCAATCTCGGACGCCAAGTGCGTAGCACGGAACCAGACCACCGTGCTCATATACGGCGAGACAGGGACCGGAAAGGAATTATTTGCCCAGAGCATTCACAACGCAAGCCCCTATCAGAACGGCCCCTTTATCTCGGTCAACTGCGCCGCCATACCTTCCACCTTGTTGGAAAGTATGTTTTTCGGCACGGTAAAAGGCTCCTATACAGGTGCCGCCAACACCACCGGACTCTTTGAACAGGCCCGAAACGGCACTCTGTTCCTGGATGAAATCAACAGCATGGACATCTCCCTGCAGGCAAAGCTTTTAAAGGTCATAGAAAATAAAACCGTGCGGCGTATCGGAGACATGAAGGAGCGGGAAATCCGGTGCCGTATTCTCTGCGCCTTAAACGAAGCCCCCCTGGCATGTATAGAGAACGGAAAACTGCGCCGGGACCTGTATTACCGCCTGTCCTCCTGTATTCTGTATATACCACCCCTGCGGGAACGAAAAAGTGACATTCCTCTGCTGTGCAGCTATTTTCTCAAGCATTTCAATAAGGAATACGGCCGTCATATCCACAGGATAGATCCTGAACTGATGGATCGTTTTCTGGAATACCCCTGGCCCGGAAATGTCCGTGAACTCCAGCATGTGGTGGAAAGCGCATTCTCTGTCTCCCGAAAGGATATGGAGATTTTGCAGCTAGGTCATCTCTCCCACTATTACAGGGATTTTTTTACTGCCAGCAAACCGGAAGCTGTTTCCGGCAGCCAGGCCGCCCCAGGCCCCGTTTCTCCCCGCAGCCCCCAGCCCCTGAAAGCCTACATGGATTCCTGTGAGAAGAATTTCCTGGCAGCGGCCCTGTGCAGCCACAACAACAATATCACGGCAACCGCCCGCTCCCTCCAGATTACCAGGCAGGCGCTCCAGCACAAAATCAGGAAATATGGATTATAGCGTATAATATCCTGGCAGTGACAATTTTATTTGCGCCAAAATTATTTACAGGTTCCTCCTGATTTTCCTGTTTTATCCGTATTCCGCCCCAAAAGCACCCTTTTATCCTCATAAAAGCGTTCTTTTACCGATGTCCCTCATTCTGGCATATAATTTGCTTTTAATATTACTGTACATGTACAGAAGGGGGAACTGCGGACCTGCATCCTGCAGCCTGCACAATTCCCGAAATTTTATAAAATAAGGGGGACTGAAAATGGAAAACAAGAAACTGACCATGAGGGAAATGATCTGCTACGGTATCGGAGACATCACCGCCAACGTGTATCTTCAGTTCATCGCCCTGTTTGCCATCGTGTTCTACACAGATGTGCTGGGTATCTCTGCCACCCTGGCCGGCCTGATTTTCATGGGAAGCCGGGTCTTTGACGGCATCAACGACATTGCGGTGGGTTACATCTCTGACCGGTACGGTCACTATAAGCGCTGGATTCTATACGGCTCTATCGCCACGGCCGTGGCCTTTGTCATCATGTTCACGAATTTTCATCTGAGCACGAAAATGCAGTCTGTATACGCCCTGGCCGCTTTCTGCTTCTGGACTTTGATGTATACGTGCTACGCGATTCCTTTTAACGCCTTTGCGTCTACCATGACGCAGAATACAGAGGAACGGACTCTCCTCAATTCTATCCGCTTTGCCATTGTGGCGGTTCCGTCCCTGATTATATCCCTCGCCACGCCTTACCTGAAAAGCGGCACACAGGAAAGCAACAGCACCTATGGCAATATCGCGCTGGTATTCGCAGTCATTGCGACCGTCTGCACCTTAATCTGCGTTGCCGGTATCGTGGAGCGTGCCAAGGCCCCCACTGCCAGACAGCGCACCTCGGGCAAAGAGTATTTTAAGGCCATTCTCAAAAACCGCCAGCTCCTGGTGGTCAGCGCGGCCTTCTTCTGCAGGACACTTGGATATTATATTTACTCCTCGTCCATGGCTTATTATTTCAATTACTACCTGGGATCTGCCAAGCTGATGGGAATTATCCTGGGCATATCGGCCCCCATCTCCGCGGTGGCGGCTCTCTGCGTGACTCCCGTGTCCAGGTACATGGGCAAGAAAAAGGCCCTGATGGGCTGCGGCGTTATCTTTGCCCTGTCCAGCGTCATCCGTTATTTTATGCCTTTAAACACAGCCGTGGTGGCAGTCACCTGCTGGATTGGCATGTTTGTCATGAGCGCTACCCTGGCCATCTTCTTTACCATGATAGCAGACACCACCGATTACGGCATGTGGCTCACGGGCAAGAATGTAAGAGCTGTGAACTATGGTTTCTACACCTTCTGCCAGAAGATTGGAATGGCATTCTCCGGCACCATTGTAGGAATTCTGCTGGACATGGCCGGCTATGTCCCCAATCAGCAGCAGACAGACGCCGCACTGCGGGGCATCCTCAATATATACTGCCTGATACCGGCTGCCATCTATCTCATCATGACGGCCTTCATGCTGCTATGGAAACTGGATGAAGGCAGGATGCATGAAATTGTGGCCGAGCTGGAGGTAAGGAGGCGCCTGGAAACCAATGACTAAGCAGATCCGCAAGGGATATGGAACTGTCATCCTGGCATCGTTGGCATATGGTGTAATGCCGGTGGTATCCAAGCTATTGCTTTTGTCGGGAATGAACTCAGAGAGTGTGGTGTTCTACCGTTTTTTTCTCACATGTTTGTTCTCGGCTCTGATTCTGGCTGCTTTTAGGGGATTTAGGGCCGTGACCCTTCCACAGGCGGTTTTGCTGGCGCTCTTCGGCATACTGGGCTTCGGTTTTACCATGCAGTTTCTGACCATCTCCTACCAGTATATTCCCATTGGACTGGCCACCGTGCTGCATTTCGCCTACCCCCTGTTCGTAACTCTTATCATGCTGGCTGTTTATGGTGAAAAGCCAGCTCCTGCCAGGCTGTGGGGATGCGCTGCTGCCCTGGCAGGCATATGCCTGATGGTGGATCTGAAAGGCGGTTTCTCCCTGGGCGGCGTTATATATGCCCTGCTGTCCGCCGTCACCTACTCCGCCTTCGTGGTCTCCAACAAAAAGGCCTGTTATGGCAGTCTGAGTCCTATGCTCTGTCTCTTCGCGTTCAGTCTGTCAGCCAGTCTGTTCTTCGGACTGAGCTGTGCCCTTACAGGCACACTGCAGGTTCCCTGCTCCCTATACCAGTGGGGATGCCTGATGGCTGTCAGCCTTCTGTGCACAGTCTTTGCATTCTGTACCCTTATGACCGGCGTACGGATTCTGGGAGCTGCGAAAGCATCCGTCATCAACATGCTGGAGCCTGCAACCGGAGTGGTGTTTGGCGTCATACTATTTAAGGAAAAACTGTCGTTAAAAATAATGATTGGCTGTGCCTGCATACTGGTATCCACCCTGATTACGGTCCTGGCCAGGGACAGCCGCAAAGATGGAGGTAAGAAAATATGAATGAATTACTGTCATGTGATACCATGGTCGCCCTTGGGAACAGTACAAAGTCCGGCAATGTAATATTTGCCAAAAACAGCGACCGGCCCCTGGGGGAATCCCAGCCCCTCTGCCTGTTTGAGGCAAAGGACTACCCGGACCAGGAGCTGCTATCGTGCACCTACATATCCATTCCCCAGGTGAGCCGCACCTATAAGGTTCTGGGCTCAAAGCCTTACTGGATATGGGGATTTGAACACGGCATGAACGAGTGGGGCGTAGCCATTGGAAATGAAGCCGTGTGGTCACGTGAGGAGGAGGAACGCGAAAACGGCCTTCTGGGCATGGACCTGGTACGCCTGGGACTGGAACGGTCCAAAACCGCATATGAGGCCCTCCACGTGATCACAGACCTTCTTGAAACCTTCGGACAGGGCGGCAACGCCTCTGTGACCATGGATTTCCGCTACCACAATTCGTTCCTGATTGCCGATACCTGTGAAGCCTGGATTCTGGACACGGTTAACAGGCGCTGGGTTGCCAGACGGGTAAAAAATGCGGAGGGCATATCCAACTGCTACAGCACGGGAGAACACTGGGATGAGGACTCCGGAGACATCCAGGAACATGCCTATGAGATGGGCTACGCGGACAGAGGACAGACCTTTGACTTTGCCAGGGCTTACGGCGCCGTAAACCTCAAACTGCGCGCAGCCTATCCCCGCTATAAAAGGCTTAACCAGCTCCTGGACAGGAAAAAAGGCATCCTGACGCCGGACTACATGGGAAGTATACTGAAGGACCATTTTGAAGGCGAAATCATTGAGCCCCGCTGGAGTCCCGCAGACGGAATCCTGGCATCTGTCTGCATGCACAATATGGATGAATCCTCCAGCAAAACCGCTGCCGGTTCCGTGGTGGAACTGTCAAAGGATAAAACGCCTGTCTGGTGGAGCTGTATGTCCAATCCCTGTATCTCGGTTTTCCTGCCTTTTACCATGGAAACCGCCATTCCTCAGAAGGTGTCCCAGGGCAGCGCCCGGTACAGCGATGATTCCCTTTGGTGGAAATTAGAACGGCTCTCCTATGAGCTGGAAGAGGACTATCCCCGCAACACCGCCCTCTGGAATCCTGTAAAGGAAAGGCTGCAGGAGTACATCTGCTCCCTGGCGGAAAAAGGGCCGGACGACAGCCTTCTCTGTGAGATGGCTTCCAGGCTGGAAGAAGCTGCGGATGAAATGTATCTTGTGCTGCGTGACGCCAATACCTCCAGCAGCCAGCCCCAGAGAAAGGCAGCACTGAAAGCAGCACGCACCATGGCCGGCATTATATAACCGCTGCCTCTGCCGCATAACCACCCATAGGGCGCATCTTCCGGGAAGTCAGTTTACAAGAGACTATACGCATACCGTGGGCTGCTGACAAAAGCTGACAAAAAAATAACAGGCCGGGTCCCCGCACCAAAGGGTGCGGTTCCCAGCCTGTTTTCTTATCTTATCATTCTGTTTGGTTTTTCCGTTTCCGGACGTCCTCATCCTGCCTACTTATACAGTGACAGACCGTCTATCAATATAATGGGATCATCCCACTCATTATCCGTAACCAGAGAAACCTCCACGCGGATCTCATTCTGTCCGGTCACATCCACGCCAAAGTACATCAGCTTTTCATTGTAATGGATATCCTGTGATGTATAGAGTACAGTATCATTATCACCGTATACAGTTATCTTGGCCATGATTCCGCTGCTGAACTGGGATGATGGAGCTATGACGCCGGATAAAAGCCTGTACTGACCGTTGGCAGCATATTTTACATAGCTTCCCTTTCCTTTCAGACGGATGGCATTATTCCAGCGCTCGCCGGTAGATGTCTTGCCCGATGTAATGATATTGTATCCCTTGGTGGAAAGGCCGTCCAACAGGTTCTGCACCAGATACGGCGTGGACAGGTCTGTAATATTGGCCGGTTCCACCTCTCCCTCTGCTGCAATCCATACACCGTCCGCACCAATCTGGCGTCCGTCAATCACTGTGTTCGTGGCCATGGCTCCGTTTGGAAGCAGGAAGTACCATTTGTCGTTATCCTTAAACCAGCCCTTCTGCATGACTCCTGCCTGGTCCATGTAATACCACTGGCCGTCAATCTGCTGCCAGCCTGTGGTCATGACACCGTTGTTATCCATATAGTACCAGTTGCCGTTATCCTCAATCCATTCCTTGTAGGCAAACTTATTGGCGCCTCTCTGATACTTCCACTGATCATTTACGTATTTCCATGTACCTGCATAGGCCGGAACCGACATAACCACACTCAGAGCCACTGCTGCCAATGTAACCGCCAAACGTTTCTTCATTCTGAATCTCCTTTCATTCTCCCCTGACTGCCCTGTCACAGACAGATATTATTCATCCTGCACTTGTTACATTATAATTCATTCTTTATTTTTATGCAACTGTGTGTTCAAACTGTAATTAAACTGTAAAGATTAAATACTTCCAGGAAATACCTTGACAAATCAATCTGTAAGTATTATAGTTACAGCATGAAATGTATTTTTAAGAGTTACAGTTATTACCTGTCTGTTAACAGCATCGAGAAAGGAGCTTCCCTATGAACACCCGCGAACACACAGCCATGAAGATGAGAGGAAACCCGGATATCTCCTATCTGGGACATACCGTTGATCAGATGATTTGGAGCTTTATGGAACAGGAAAAAATTGACGGACTTACCTTAGCCATTGTACAAGCCCCCTACATACCAAGGGTAGCCGGATACGGCTATTCGGACAGCCGGCGGCGGCGCCTGGCTTCCCCCAACACCATGTGGCCCGCCGGCCCTATCTCCCAGGCCTTTGCAGCAGTGGCCGTTATGCAGCTTCATGAGGACGGCGGACTGGATGTAAACCGCCGGGCTTCCGTATATATACCGGAGCTTCCTGATGCATGGAAGGATATCACGGTTCTTCAGCTTCTGCGCCATGCATCGGGACTGCCGGATTACCGCCGGGCGCCTGAATTCCGGCCGGACACACCGTGGACATTTGATGCCCTGCTCCGGCTGGCTGCCGGAAAATCCCTGCACTTTGTCCCCGGTACGGATGTGGAGCAGTGCGCTACCAATTTCCTGCTGCTGACCGAGATCGTCGAACGGGCCAGCGGCCTAAGCTACCACGATTTTGTAACCAAAAGGCAGATTGAGTTCCTGGGCCTTGGGCACACGGGCTTCAAGGAGGATTTAGGCCAGTTCCATCACGAAGACATATCCCGGACCGCTGATATCCACCAGTTATTCAAAAAGGACAGACTCTATATCAATCCCACGGAGCCAGCCGTATCCTATGACAGCAGCGGTACTCCCATCACGGCGGCAGAAACTACGGCGCTTCGGGGCTTTTCCGACATTTGGGCCTCCGCCCAGGATATTTCCTTCTGGGACATCGGCCTGGCCGGTTCTGTCCTGATTCATCAGCCGGAAAACCGCGCCCTTATATATGCTCCCTGGAACCTTCCCGACGGGAGGACAGTACCTGCCGCAGCCGGCTGGCAGTTCTACCATCACCGGGGACTTATGGATATAAAGGGATCCGTCCATGGCTATTCTTCTTTCCTGAGCCGCTTCACAGACGCCTCCGAGCTGGTCTGCGTCACCCTCATGTGCAACAAGGAGGGGGTGGACTTCACCAATCTGGGGCGCAGGATAGCCGGCGCATACGGCGACCTTCTGTCCACCGGGTACGATGACAACCGTCTCTATCTTCTGGAAGGCCAGTTCCCTGCGGCAGAAACAGTGTCACGCCTGGAATCAGCCTTAAAAGACCGCGGTATCCCTGTATTTGCCAAATTCGACCATGGACAGAACGCTGCCGGTGCAGGGCTTTTCCTCCGCCCCACCACAGTACTGGTATTCGGCTCTCCCCAGGTAGGCACCGGACTCATGGAAGAAGATCAGAGCGTATCCTTGGAACTGCCCCTGCGCATCAGTGTATGGGAGGATGAAGCCGGAAGCACATGGCTGGCCTTCCCCCGCCTGGACAAGGTATTCGGTGAATACGGGCTGGAAAACCATCCCGCTGTCCCCAAGATGCAGAACCTTCTTGAACAGCTGGTGCATATAGGAGGCAGCATCTATTAACCAGAAAACCACACCGCAAAAAACAACCCATAAAAAGGCACCGCTCCCCACAATCCGGGAACGGTGCCTTCTCACATTCTGCCTTTATTCTTCTATATATACTCCGGGGCTGTTCAGACAGCACCGGACATCAGGTATTCTTCATGATAACGCTTTCCACCACATCTGCCACATGCTCACAGGCATCGCAGCATTTCTCTAAGTATACGTAAATCTCCCTCCAGGCAATGATTTCAATGGGATCGGTCACCTCGGCGTGAAGCTTGCGCATGGACTCAATGAACAGCCGGTCGCCTTCCTCCTCCAGAGCGTTAATCTCGATGATCAGGCCATGAAGTGTCTTGGATTTCCTGAAGTCCGCAAACTCCTCCATAACCTCCTTAAGGGCCTCGCAGCAGCGGATGATGACCTTTATGAAGGCAAGGGCCTCGGGACGGATTTGCTGAACATTGTTTATGTAAATACGAATCAGTACATCCTCAATCTTGTCTGTCACCTCGTCGATACTCTGGCTTAAAAGAATAATATCCTCCCGCTCAATGGGGGTGATAAACGCCTTGACCAGCACAGCCATCATCTCATGCTTTTTCTTGTCCGCGTCATGTTCAATCCGGTGCAGCTCGTCCAGCTTGTCCTGTAAAAGCCCTGTATCAAAATGGTTTAAATTATCCTCCAGCATTTTGGCTGCCTGGCATCCGCACTCAACGCACTCTATGAAATTCTGAAAATAGTAACTATCACTTTTCTTAGACATCTTATCTTCTCCTTTACTTATCCGTGGAACAACATCATAAACAGCTTCGCTATCAGGAATCCGATGATGCCGCAGCCGGGGAATGTCATGACCCAGGTCATCACCATGTCCTTAACCACGCTGAAGTTAATGGCCGACAGACGTTTCACCGCTCCCACACCCATGATGGCTGTGGTTTTTGTATGTGTGGTACTGACGGGAATACCAAAAATGGAAAATCCGAGAAGACAGGCAGCTCCCGCCATATCCGCGGAAAAGCCCTGGTATTTCTCCAGCCGTACCATATCCATGCCCACGGATTTGATGATTTTCTTTCCTCCGATGGACGTTCCCAGGGCCATGGCTGCCGATCCCAGCAAAAGCATCCACAGAGGGAACTGTACTCCCTGGGTATTGCTGGACCCGTTGACCATACAGATACCTAACAGCATGACTCCCATAAATTTCTGTCCGTCCTGTGCACCGTGCATAAATGCCATGGCGGCGGCTCCGCCAATCTGGGCATACCGGAAAAATCCGGTGGTTTTCCGGCGGTCCATATCCCGGCAGGTCCAGGCCACCAGCTTGCATGAAAGATAACCGCTTAAAAATCCCAATACAACGGAAAAAATCAGACCATAGACCACCTTCATCCACTCTGCCGAGTTAATGGCTGAAAATCCTCCGCGGATAGCCACGGCAGCGCCGGTAAGGCCAGCTATGAGCGCATGGCTCTCACTGGTGGGACATCCAATGGAAACAGCAAAGGACGACCAGACCACAATGGAAAAAAGAGCGGCACATAGGGCAACCAGAGCAATTGAAGTATCTTCCCCGAAATTGACCATATTGGTAATGGTCATGGCAACCGTGGAATTCACCATGGTCATCACAACCACTCCTGCGCAGTTGCATACTGCCGCCATAACAATGGCCAGATTCACATCCAGCGATCTGGTTGACACGCAGGTGGCAATGGCATTTGGCGCATCCGTGATACCATTGACACAGATGACCCCAAGAGTCAGAAGGACTGTAATCAACAATGCCGGATTTGTCACCAGCTGCCGCAGGAAAAAGGAAAACGACATGTCCATAATTCTTTTTTACCTACTCTCTTAATTATTTACTTTATCTTTACGTAAAATTTACAAACTCACGATTTTAATTCTAACACGGTTTTTTATGGTAGTAAAGTTCAATTTCGTTAAGAAACAAAGGAAAATATTCGTTTTTGGATAATAGAAATGGTATGGGATAAAATGGAAAACGCCTGTATTATCTATATATAGATAATACAGGCGAAGCAGACAGGACAAATATGGTTTCATACTCTTTGTACGCTCTCAGGGTAAACATACTCCAATTATTGATAATGTTTTGTCCTTCATTTGTATATTTGGTTTTTATTGGAACCCTGTTTTTTTATTGGACTTCCGGTCCGTTCAGCCCTGCATCCATGCTCCCGGAGCGGAACCCTTCTGCATCCAGGGTTATATACACAAACCCCATTTTCTTTAAACGGCTGACGATTTCTTTCCGGCTTTTCATAAATACCTCAAAGGCTTCCGGATCCAGTTCCAGGCGCACGATATCTCCGTGAAGCCTGAGACGTACATTGCCGGGAACCATAGTCCTGACATAGGCTTCTCCCTCCCCAATTCTTCTCAGCACCTCATAGTCCAGAGCAGCGCCGTAGGGCAGGCGGGTAGCCATGCAGGGAGTAGACGGACGGGATGCCACCGATATTCCGTACTCTGACGCCAGGGCCTTTACCTGAGCCTTGGTTATGTGCAGCTCTGCCAGGGGACTAATGATTCCCAGCTCCTTAAGTGCCCGGATTCCGGGGCGGTATACATGCATATCGTCCTCATTTGTACCGTCCAGGATATACCTGATTCCCCTGGCCTCTGCCAGCTCTGCCAGTCTGGAGAACAGATGGCGCTTACACAGATAACAGCGGTTTACCGGGTTGTTTTTTATTGACTCCTGCTCCAGCTCATCCACGGTAATAACCTCATGGATTCCTCCCAGCTCCCCTGCCACGCGCCTGGCAATCTCCAGGTCGCAGGAAGGATGCAGGCGGCTGTCAAACGTAACGGCGTACACCTTTCTTCCCGTATGGGCAGCTGCGTCTGCTGCTGTCTTTAAAAGCAGACTTGAATCAACTCCGCCGGAAAATGCAAGGCATATATCCTCTTTGGCCAGCTGCTCCATCCTGGCCTCCAGACACTTTTTCATCTGGTCCGGAGATGACATTTCATCACTGAAACTGTTATTTACCGTATTCATACGAATCTCCTAATCTGACATTATCCATACATTTAATCCTGCCGGCTTTCCTCTGCCTTCATACGTGCTTGATGATATGCGGTCTGAAAATCCACACCCTGTTCCCTGCAAATCCGCCGGATGCTTTCATATTCCGGATAAAAAAACGTTCTGCCCTTGTAAGCACACACCTTCACATCCGCCGGCCCGTAACTGGTTTCCACCTGGATTTCACTCCGCTCAAGGATGGTCCTCTCCGTGGGATAACGGCGGATTCCAATGGTAGTGGTCTGGGTAAGAATGATTTCCTCCATGGCCTCTATGGATGATTCACGGCAAAGCACAGACAGCATGTAGGCGGGACGGTTTTTCTTCATGTGAATAGGGGTATACCACACATCCGTGGCCCCGGCATCAAGGAGCATCTCCATGGCAAGGCCCAGCATTTCCCCTGTACAGTCATCCAGGTTCGTCTCCAATACCCACATGGTACGGTCCTCTTCCTGTGAAGTCTCCAGCAGCATGGCCCGAAGCACATTCGCCTGTTTAAACACCTTGTTCCCCGCACCCATTCCGACCTTAAGCAGACGGCAGGAAGAAGGCAGCCGGTCCTTTGTCCGCAGAGCGGCGGCAATTGCCGCCCCGGTAGGTGTAACCATTTCCCCGTCATTGTCTGTAAAATGCAGCTTAAGTCCATAGGAGGAAGCAATATTAGCAGTCGCCGGAACAGGAACCGGCAGTACGCCGTGCTGGCAGTGGACATGGCCGTGACCTTCAGACAATGCAGAAACCACCACATCCTCCACACCCAGATTGTCGATGCAGACTGCCGCACTGATAATGTCCACTATAGAATCAATGGCTCCCACTTCGTGGAAATGAACCTGTTCAACAGGAAGCCCATGGGCCTTGGATTCCGCCTCTGCCACAATGCGGAACATGGTCCGGGCCATTTCCTTCACCCTCTCATTGGAATCCAGACGGTCTATGATATGATAAATGTCGTGGAGGTTCCTGTGAACGTGGGGATGCGGATGACTGTGCTCATCCTCATGACCGTGCTCATGCTCATGGCCGTGACCTTCCTCATGCCGGTGGCCTTCCTCATGGCCGTGACCATCTTCATGGCCGTGACCATCCTCATGACCGTGACCATCTTCATGACCGTGGCCTTTCTCATGACCATGCTCATGCTCCTCCAAATGCACATCAAAATCAAATGCATCCAGACCGCACACAACCTTCCGTCCAAAATGCAGATGGTATCCATCCACTCCCAGGCTCTCCAGCGCATTCTCCAGCACCTGCCTGTCCGCTCCCAGATCAAGCAGGGCTCCTACCGTCATATCCCCGCTGATGCCCGAATTACATTCCAGATATAAAATCTTCCCCATTTTATCTCACCGCCATTCTGTTTATTTGGGTCGCCAGGTAGCCGGCGCCGTATCCATTGTCAATATTAACCACCGATATCCCGTTGGCACAGGAATTAAGCATTGTAAGAAGGGCCGACAGCCCGTGGAAGCTGGCTCCGTATCCCACGGAGGTGGGGACTGCCACTACAGGGCATTCCACCAGGCCTGCTATCACCGTACCCAGCGCTCCTTCCATTCCGGCCACTGCCACAATGCAGCTGGCCTTGTCCAGACGCTCCCTCTGGGCCAGGAGCCTGTGGATTCCGGCAACTCCCACATCAAATATACGGTCTACCCTGCATCCGAAATATTCAGCTGTCTGGGCTGCTTCCTCTGCCACCGGTATATCCGCCGTGCCTCCTGTGCACACTGCCACATACCCCTTGCGCTCCTTTCCCGGCTTCTCCACCTTAAGTATCCGGGATATGGGATCATACACCACCTCCGGCACCGCTGTTCTCACCAGCTCAGCCTGCTTCTCAGAAGCCCTGGTTCCCAGAACCTCCCCGTCCCTCTCATAAAATTTCTTATATATTTCCAGCAAATACGCATCCGGCTTTCCCTGGCAGAATACAGTTTCCCCAAAACCGGATCGCAGCTTCCTGTGATGGTCCAGCTTGGCATATCCCAAATCCTCATAGGGCAGGTTCTTAAGCTGCTTCTCTGCTTCTTCTATGTTAACACTGCCGGACTTTACCTGCTCCAGTAATTCCCTGACATCCATCTTTCGTTCTCCTCTCTCAAATCCATACGGCTTGGCCGTCCCATTTTCAATCCTTCCACATACAAATCATCCGGCCGCCCCGTGCCTAATCCGTCCTCAAATCAACCACCCTGCCGCAAACACGCTCCAGCAGCTCCTCTGAATGGCTGACCACCAGCAGGCCCAGGTCCCGCGTCTTCGCTTCCTCCAAAAGAAATCCCCAGATCTGGCTCTGGGTGATAAGGTCCAGCATGGTGCTTATCTCATCCGCCAGAATGAACCGGGTGCGTTTCCCCAATGCCCTGGCTATACAGAACCGCTGCAGCTCTCCTCCGGACAGCTCACCCGGATACCGGTTCAGCCAGTCCGGTTCAATTCCCAGACCGCGGACCACCCGTTCCTCCACAAAATCCCCTTCCCTCAGAACTTCCCGCATCTTAAGGCGGGGATTTACCGACAGTTCCGGATGCTGCCATATCATCTGCACCGGATTGTAACCGGCACAGGAAGAAATATTTTTTCCGTCTAACACCACAGTCCCATGGTCCGGTTTCTCATAACCAGCCAGTATCTTGCAAAAGGTCGTCTTTCCAAAACCGCTGGGAGCTGTCAGCCCCACACGTTCCCCGCTCTCCAGGCTTATGCTGACATTGTTCAGTATTTTCCTGTTCCCATTGTCGTATTGGAAAGAAATATTCATAGCTTCCAGCTTCATATTCCCGCCTTCCTGCATTTTACCATGCCGCCGCGAAAACTGCGATAAGAAATTTCCTGGAGACAGCCTTCATCCATGTCCGGGCAGCGGGGCCCATAGGGACATCCCGCGGGCATATCCGCTACATAGGGCTGGGTCCCGGATGCTGCCTTAAATCCGTGACGGGGCATGGCCCGGAAAAGAGCTTTGGTATAGGGATGGCGAAGCCTTTGCTCATCCTCAAAATCCTCTGCCAGAGCCTCCTCCACATTGGTACCTGCGTAAAATACCACGATTCTGTCAGCCACCTCCAAAGCCAGCTCCAAATCATGGGTGATAAGAAGGACCCCTGCTCCCTGGTCCGCTATCTCCCGGAAGTGGGACAGCACACGCCTGGCCGCGCTGATATGAAGGCCCGGCGTGGGTTCATCTGCAATAACCAGTCTGGGATGCTCCATCACGGCTGTGGAAATAAGTACCCTTCTGGTCATTCCCCCGGACAGTTCAAAAGGATACAACTCTTCCGTATCCTCTCCCAGCCCGTAGCGCCCCATGGATTGGCGGCAGCGCATCACGCTCTCCCTGTCTTTTTGTCCCCTTCGTACCTGTTCTCCCACTTTCATAAGCGGATCCAGATACGACACGCTCTGGGGGACCAATACCATCCGGCTCCCCCGAAGCTGTTCCTTTTTCTTCTGGTTCAGGATTTCTCCATCAAAGGAAACCGTCCCCTGACAGGCGGCATTCTGCGGCAGAAGCCCCATGACCGCATGAGCCAGCAGGCTCTTTCCCGAACCGCTGGATCCGGCTACGGCCACCACCTCATGTTCCCGTACCTTTATGTTCAGATCCCGAATCACGGGAAGCTCTCTCTGGCGCCATCCCCCCACATACTGGGAAAATGAAATCATCAGATGCTCCACCGACAATATGACTTGTTTTTCCTCCAAAACAACCTCCTACACAACAAACCTCTGCCACGGCACAGGCGATTCTACAGATGGGCCTGGACCGGGTCCAGCAGACGGCTCAGCGTATCCCCGATAAAATGGAACAGGACCACCACAAATACCAGCAAAAGCCCGGGAAACAGGGCCAGCCACCACTTCCCCATGACCAGGTATTTCATGCTCTCAGACAGGATAACGCCCACGGCAGGCTGCTCCGGCGGCAGCCCGAAGCCCAGAAAGGTTATGCTGGCCTCATGAAGGATTGCATGGGGAAACAGCAGAACCATGCCCACAAAAAGCTGGGGCAGCAGATGGGGCGTCATATGTTTGAAGGCAATATAAAACCTTCCCTTTCCCAGCTTCTTTGCAATCTGTATGTACTGGCTCTCACGAAGCTGTATGACCTCCCCGCGGAGAAGCCTGGCCAGGGAAGTCCAGTGAGTCAGTGAAATCCCAATCAGTACACCCCAGAATCCCTTTCCCACTGCAAAGGAAATGAGAATCAGAAGCAGGATATGGGGTATTCCCATGACCAGATCAATGATTCCTCCTATGACAGCATCCGCGGTCCTGCCCAGACAGGCTGCCATGGTTCCCAGAATGAAAGCCACCACCGCGCTGATGCATGCCGTCAAAAGCCCGATGCGTATGCTGATGGATAACCCTGTAAGGCTGCGGACAAACATGTCCCGCCCCATCCAGTCTGTCCCAAAGGGATAGGACAGGCTGGGCGGCAGATTTTTTCTGGTGAAATCCGTGGCCAGGGCCTGCTCCCTTAATACCTGGCCGGCAATGGCAATGGCTGCCAGCAGGAGGACCGATACCGCCAGCAGCGCAGCCATGGCCTTGCGGCGGTTCCATCTGTGTCTTTGTGCGCTCATGCCCTGCTCCTCCTGATTCTGGGATCCACCGTTCCGTACAGGAGGTTGGCGGTGAAATTCCCTAAAAATACAATGGCCGCGCTGATAATTGTAATTCCCATAAGCAGCGGCACATCCCCGCCTAATCCGGCTGTCACAGCCGCCTGTCCCAGGCCCGGATAGGAAAATACCTGCTCCACCAGCACAGATCCTCCGAATATCTCGCTGACTGAGGCAAACTGGAGCGTCATGGCAGGAAGAAGGATGTTGCGGATTCCATGCCTGCGGATAATGGACCATTCTGACTCTCCCCTGGCCCTGGCAAACAGCACATAATCGCTTTCCATGACCTGCGCCATCTTCTCCCTTGTATGAAGGGCAATGTTGGAGATGCCTGTAATGGACAATGCCGCCGCAGGCAGTATGCCATGAATCAGGCGGTCCTTCATGGTCACAGCCGAGGCCTCCACCCCGATTGGAACAGAAAGTCCTATGGGGAGCAGCTTAAGCCTGACCGCGAACACGACAAGCAGTACCAGAGCCACCCAAAAGGCCGGCGTACTGGCAGTTACCAGGGCATAGGAAGAGATAATTCGGTCCGCAGTCTTTCCCTTCTTTGCCCCGGCAATGATTCCCATGAGAAATCCAATCAATCCCGACAAAATCCATGCCGCCGCCATAATCCAAAAGGAATTGGCCAGCTTCTCCCCGATTACCTGGGCAACAGGCCTGCGGTACAAAAGGGAGATACCCATATCTCCCTTAAGAAAATCACCGGCCCAGGCCAGATAACGGGTTACAGGCGGCGTGTTGACGCCCCAGTATTCCTGGAGTCTGGCAATCTGCTCGCTGCTCATGCTTCCAAGGGCCGCCTGCCCCACATTGGTGGTAAGCGGATCCAGGGGAGAAACCGACACCAGGAAAAATGCCGCCATACTCACCAGCACCAGCAGAACCGCCATCCGTATGAAATTAACACCCGCCTGTTTCCAACTCATGATTTTATCCTTCCTGCCCACATACAATTCTGTCTGATTTTATTCCCAGCTCCACTGGTCCACATTATTTACAATGGACCATCCGTGTCCATGGGGATGGATTTTCTGTTCCGCCACCTTTAGTCCGTTCCTGGACCAGTACAAATGGTCTATATTAACCAGCCAAATCCAGGGAATATCCCCATCCTGGGTCACTCCCGCGGTCCCGTCCCACTGGGCCTTCTTCCACAGCTCGTAGGAATCCTCCAGATTCCCGCTGGCCAGGGCTTCGTCCATGTACCGGTCCACACTGTCATTGGCATAGGGTGAATACTCCGCCAGGCCGGTATCCTTCATGGTATGGTAAATATTGTAAAGCTCCATAGGCGTATGGGCGCCCCAGCCCCACATAAGCGGCTCTGTCTGGGCGCGGTCATAGGCGTCATCCCAGCCAACACCCTCTATCTTCACTTCAATTCCCACTTCCTTAAGCTGGTTGGCCGTGTCCGCTGCCAGAGCCTGGCGTACGGAATCGCTGGCCGGGTACATCAGTGTAAATCCGGCCCTGACGCCATCCTTTTCCCTGATTCCATCCGCTCCAGCCTTCCATCCGGCTTCCTCCAAAAGCTCTGCTGCCTTTTCCGGATCATACTCTGTTTTCGCAGACTCATTGTACCAGGGCATCTTGTCACACACGCTGTATGCCGGGCTTCCGTAGCCGTTCAGCACATGGTCAATCATTTCATCCCTGTCAATCCCAATGTTCACAGCCCTTCTCACCTGTACATCCGATGTAAAATCATTTCCCACAACGGTTTTGCCGTCAGTTACAGTGCCTGACTTTACAGCCGGAAGGTTAAAGCCCCGGTTATCCACTGTCTCGAAGGAAAGCAGCTCATATCCTGGGAGGGTCTGGTCTGAATAGGACGCAGCCGTATAGGCCAGGTCCGCCTGCCCGGACATGACAGCTGCATAAGCCGCGTCCTCCTCCATGAAAAGTATGGTCACTTTCTTCATTTTCGGCTCTGTCCCGTAATAATCCGGGTTCGCCTCAAATATGACCTGCTGTCCCTTATCCCACTGTTTCATGATATATCTGCCGGATCCAATGGGATGTGAACCGTAATCCGCCCCATAGGCATGTTCCGGTACGATACCGACAATTGCCATGGTGTAGGGCCAGATGGAGTAGGGCCGTTTCATATGAAATACCACCGTGGTATCATCCAGCGCCTCAGCACTCTCTAACATGGTAAAGTCGTTGACAGAGCTGGTATCCCGCAGGGTATTGTATGTAAATGCCACATCCCGGGCAGTCAGCTTCTCTCCGTCTGTAAAATTAACGTCATCCCGTATATTCACGGTCCAGGTAAGCCCGTCCTGGCTCACCTCCATACTGGTTGCCAGGTCATATCCTATTTTCAGGTCAGCAGTCGTCACGGTCAGCGTACTCTGAATCAGCGGCTCATGGACATGTTCGCCCGCCCCCCATCCGTAGGCAGGATCAAATCCAGCCTCCGGCTCTGAGGTTGGCCCCATGACAACCACCACGTCGTCCCTTGTTCCATTATTCCCCGTCTCTCCGGCGCCATTTCCCGCACTGTTTTCCGCGCTGTTTCCCGCTCTGTCCCCAGCTATATCTCCTGCACGGTTTCCTGCACTGCTCCCTGCACGGTCTGCAGCCGCAGATATCCCGCTGTCCTTAGCGCTGTTTCCTGTTCCGCTGCCTGCGCAGCCCGTCACAGCCATGGACACGGCCGCCATGGCTGCCACGGCATATTTCAATCCCGTTCTCATTCCTCGTCTCATTTCCCTCTCCATTTCTTTTTTTCATGCCCTGTCCGTATGCCTGGATTCCATAAACTTACATTCCATACGCTCACATCCTATTCCTGTAAGCGCAGATGCCATAAACGCAATCCTCACCCCGGCGCAAAAGCATAAAAAAATACCAGAATAAGTGTATTCCTTGAGAATACATCCTACCTTCCTGGTATCCCTTACTTCTTAAAACTTATTCAATCTCACTAAAATGCGCTTGTCTGGTTCATTCTGGATGTTGACTTCTGTCAACCGTTAGGAAAATTATACGCAAAAGTCCGCAAAAAATCAACGCTTTTCTTGCCAAACGTTTGCCCATATATTAAACAGTCAGCCCGAACCATCCCCATAAGGAGGAAAAATCCCCGGGGAGCCAACACCTCCCCGGGAACTTTTAAGCGTATCTATGCGCCGTTCTTACCAGTCTCTCAATTTATTCCCCCTTCTGCTGGACCTCTACGGTACGTCCCTCCACGTCTTTCGGGTCTCCCACGGTCAGTCCCCGGACTGCCTCATCCGGGCACGCGTTTGTCCATGCAAGCTTCATGACATCGTCTGCTGTCAGCTCCTTCTTCTGGATCACTCCCAGACGGATGTAGTCGGCTGCAATATTGCCAAGGGCTTCCTCTGTGATTGCGTCAGACAGGCCGAAATCCAGGGAATCCCAGAACTCCAGCTGATTTTCAAACTCACCTGTCATCTTATTGGTGTCAAACATTAACTGCACGGCATCCTCAGAGTGGAGACGGGCATACTGACCTGCACGTTTAATCGCCATAACAATGTATTTTGCGTGAACCGGGTTCTTCGCAAGAAAATCATTGTTCATGGCGGTTGCGCAGCACACCTCTCCCTCGAACCCATCGCCGGGGGTAATGGAGCATACCTTGCGCATCTTATCCCTGTAATTGGCGATTACAAAATAATCCGAGAAAATGGAAGCGTCTATCTCGCCGCTCTCCATGGCCGCAACGCTGGCCGCGCTGTCTGCGATATCAAGATATTCCACCTCAGAGGTAGGGTCTATCCCCTCCCCGTCCAGCATTCGGTAGATAATATTCTGGTCGGAGTTTCCGATGCCGTCATGGATGGCAATGGTCTTTCCCTTTAAATCCTCAGCCGTCTTAATCTCGCTGTCATTGAATACGTAGATGGATTTGCAGCCCATGTGGGCTCCTGCTACGAATGTCATATCCACACCGTTTGTCACCGGCACAAGCATGGTTGCGATATGGTCTGTTCCCCACAGGCACTTCCCTGTGCCAACCGTGATCACAACAGACTCGCCTTCAATGTATTCCGCGTTAATACCGTAATCCTCATAATAGCCCAGTGCCTCGGCAAGGTATACCGCAGACACGCAGGCCCCTCCGTTAAACAGATAATTTAATGTTGTTCCGAAGGCAGGTTCTTTCTGCATGGCCTCCCAATCCTCCGGGGACACAGCCTCCGGGCGGGCGGCGCCTCCGGTTACCTCCTCACCGGTTTTCCCGGAATCCTGTGACTCTGCCGCTGCCTCCGCTTTTGTCTCCGCTGCCGCAGCTGCTGTGGATGCGCTTTCTGTGGTTGCGCCTTCTGTGGGAGAGCCTCCCCCCTGTTCCCCGCAGGCGCTCAGGGATAAGGCCATCATTCCCGCAAGCGCTGCCGCCAGAATGCGTTTCGCATTTGTCTTTTTCATCATACTGTTCTCCTTTTTGCTTTTAATAGTTATTTATGTACACAAACCATGGGGTCTGCGTTTTTTTCTTTGCAGGGTCCTGTCCGCTTTACTGCTGACCTCTGTTTTTTCCGCCGAAGTGCAGGCGGTTGAGGATTTCATTCCGGCAGGCCACAAAGGTCTGCGATGAGCGCTCCCTGGGGTATGCCTGGTCTATTTTAATATCAGAAACC